>Ga0209211_10006830_pt1 | contig 16308 bp, 16 predicted proteins | sample RifGroA2_FD_183992 | JGI IMG/M metagenome (GOLD analysis project Ga0209211, IMG submission 183992) | Groundwater microbial communities from Rifle, Colorado, USA - Groundwater A2 (SPAdes) (version 2) | ecosystem: Environmental > Aquatic > Deep subsurface > Groundwater | place: Rifle, Colorado... | reverse complement strand
GGAAGTCAAGGAAAGATTTTGAATATTGCGAGATTAGTATAGTGGCAGTACACTTGCTTCCCAAGCAAGGAGCACCGGTCCGATCCCGGTATCTCGCACTAGGCAATCAAAATTTCTTGCGGGGCAAAAGCAAGAGACACCAAAACTAAAACAAGATTATGTTGTAAAAAGATAAAAGTAAGTATACTCACGATCGTGAACATACTGTTTATTCAAATTTAGCAAGTTTGGATAGAAAAGGTTAAAGTTGAAATTGAAGAATTTTAAGTCTATAATTCCAAAATTGCCACCTTAGCTCAGCTGGTAGAGCAATGCTTTCGTAAAGCAGAGGTCCCCGGTTCGAATCCGGGAGGTGGCTCAAAAATCATCTTTGTGTTAATATTTTCAGATGGAGATTATTCCTGAAAAGATCGAAAAGCTTGAATCGGAGGTCCGCGCTGTGGCGGACCGTCTTTGACTTGGCCAGAAAAAAAGAGGAATTAATTAAATTAGAATCGGAGACAAACCATCCAAACTTTTGGGATAATAACAAGCGCGCGTCGGAGATAACGCAGAAAATATCCGAATTAAAGGAACTTGTTTTGATGTGGGAAAAATTGATTTCGGACGCAGGCAGCTTAAGGGAATTATCGGAGATGGGCTCTCATGACATTGAGGAGCAATTCCTCGACATCTCAAGAAATTTTGAAAAATTGAAAAAGGAGGCGTTTTTGTCCGAGCAGTACGACAAAGGCGACGCAGTTTTAACGATTATCTCCGGAGCTGGGGGAGATGACGCAGAAGACTGGGCAAGAATTCTTTTTGAAATGTATCAAAAATATTCGATGAGGCAAAAATGGGGAGTTAAAAATATTCACACGCATTTCAACGAATTAAATGGAATAAAAAACGCCGCAATCGAAATATCCGGGAAATACGCTTATGGGTATTTAAAAAACGAAACAGGCGTCCATCGCCTTGTTCGAATATCGCCGTTCGACGCCAATAAACGCCGGCACACGTCTTTTGCCCTAATTCAAGTAATGCCGAAATTCGTTGATCCAGGAGAAGTTGAATTGAGGGACGAAGATTTGGATACGACATTTCAGCGAGCGGGAGGACCCGGAGGACAAAATGTAAATAAGCGCGAAACAGCAGTCAGAATTGTTCACAGGCCTACTGGAATCCATGTTCATGTTTCCTCTGAGCGATCGCAGGAACAAAACCGCAAGAAGGCTATAGAACTCATCCGAGCCCATCTCTACGCAATAAAAATTAAAAGCCGCATGGAAGAAAGGGAATCGTTAAAAAAATCCAAGTCAGTAGAAATAGAGTGGGGGCATCAGATACGCTCCTACGTCTTGCATCCGTATAAATTAGTGAAGGATTCAAGAACTGGGATTGAAACTTCCGATATCGATAGTGTTTTTGAAGGAAAGCTTGATTTTTTCATAGAGGCCGAGTTAGGATTATAAAATATGATCTATTTTGATCGCGTCTCGAAAGTTTATTCTCCAACATCAGTCGCGCTTGATGAAGTTTCTTTTACAATAGAGCCTCAGGAGTTTGTTTCCATCGTCGGACAATCTGGAGCTGGAAAATCAACTTTGCTGAAGCTTCTGCTGGCGGAGGAGCGCCCAAGTTCCGGGAAAGTTTTTTTTGAATCTTTGGATATGCATAAAGTGAGAAACGAGGATCTTCCTAGGGTGCGGAGGCGCATGGGGATTGTTTTTCAGGATTATAAATTACTTCCGACAAAAACCGCTTACGAAAATATCGCGTTTGCGATGGAGGCGTCGGGCAAGACTGAAGAAGAAATACAGCAGGACGTTCCGCAGGTTTTGGAATTAGTTGGCTTGATGGATAAAGCCTGGCATTTTCCATCCGAACTTTCCGGAGGAGAACTGCAGCGAGTCGCGATCGCGCGCGCGATCGTAAACCGGCCGGATGTTATAATCGCAGACGAACCGACAGGCAACCTCGACCCGATAAACACCTGGGAAATTATTAATCTGCTTGAGAAGATAAACGAATTGGGGACCACGGTCGTTTTAGCCACTCACGATAAAGAAGTTATTAACTCTCTTAAGAAAAGAGTGATAACATTGGAGAAGGGAAAGATGGTGCGTGATGAGAAAAGGGGAAGATATATTTTGTAAACTATGCTTATTCAAATAAAAAGAAATGTTATTCAGGGGTTTGTAAATTTTTGGAGGAACGGATGGGTTTCTCTTGCCACGGTTTTGATAATGGTTGTAACGCTTTTTGTATTTGGCAGTCTTTTTTTCTCGAATGTAATCTTAACGTCTTCGCTCGAAAAGTTGGCAGATAAAGTGGACATAAACGTATATTTCAAGGTTACTGCTAATGAAAACGAAATAATGGATTTACAGTCTTCCGTAGAAAAACTTCCGGAGGTAAAGAAGATATCTTATATTTCTAGAGATCAGGCGCTTAAAAATTTTCGAGAGAAGCATAGCGAAAATGCTTTAATTACGCAGTCTCTTGATGAATTGGGAGACAATCCTCTAGGCGCAAGCCTGAATATTAACGCGAAAGATCCCAATCAATATGAATCAATATCAAAATTTCTGGAATCTCAAAATTATGAATCGATTATTGACAAAGTGAATTACCATGAAAATAGGAAAGTAATTGAAGGGCTGAACTCCATGATAAAATCTTCCAGGGCATCAGGCCTTACTTCCACGATTGTACTCGGCATAATTGCCGTACTAGTGGCTTTCAATACTATTCGTCTCGCGATTTATACTTCCAAAGATGAAATCTCGATAATGCGCCTCGTGGGGGCTACCAACGCATATATAAGGGGACCATTTGTCATGGAGGGCATTATACATGGAATTCTTGCCGCGGCGATTGCGATGGCGGTTTTCTGGGTCCCATTGTCGCTTGGCCGTGAAAACATCGTCCTCTTATTTTTGCCGTTTTCTCCAATTCCCGATGTATCTGGAGTAAGTACGTCTGAATTTTACGGAGGGCCGAACCTTTTTAATTATTTTATTTCCAATTTTTTTGTAATTTTTCTTCTTCTCTTGATTTTGGGGGTAGCTCTCGGGGTTATCTCGAGCTTGATCGCGACCAGAAGATATCTGAAAATATAAAATAACCCCGAGAAAAAATCGGGATTATTTTATTTAATAGGCTTGGTTAGTTATTCTCGTCTTCCGTAACCGCGCTCGCCGCCCCTTGAGAATCCTCCGCCTCTCGGACGGTTTTCTCTCGGTTGCATTGGGCGGGCTTCGTTTACGACGATCTTGCGTCCATCCAGCATCTGCCCGTTTAACTGCTCTGTGGCAGCATGCGCTTCCGCGTCGGATGACATTTCAACGAATCCAAATCCTTTGGATCTACCGGTGAATTTGTCCGTGATAACATTTGCCGAAACTACGGTTCCCGCTTGCGCGAAGAAGTCCCGAAGTTTCTCGTCCGTGGTATCCCAGGATAAACTCCCGATAAACAATTTAGTTGCCATTTATTAGCGAACTACCGAATAAAAAATAATTACTTGACTAGAGTTAATTATCTAAATCCACTCTAGCATTTTCTCGGCTATATTGCAATATCAAAGAAAGACTTGGCGAAAGAAGCCAGGCTGTACGTTACGCCCACGGCGATAGCGATTATTATTATATTTGTCGCAATTCTTTTTCCGGCATCCATCCCCGAGAGAAAGGCGACTATGTATGAAACGGCGATTATAATTATCCCTGCGACGACTATGGAATATAGCGGGCTTGTCGCCCCGAATATTACCGGCAGAACCGGTACGAGAGAACCTATGAAATAGAATATTCCGACTACCATGGCCGATCTAAATGAACCGGTGCTCTCAATCTCCGTTGCATTTTCTCCAAGAAATCTTTTTTTGCCTATTTCCGTATTTTCGATTTCTTTCTGCGAACTTTGAGCGGCGAATGCGGAAGCGGCCATGGAAATCGACCCCGCGACGGCGACCGTTAAGGCCGCAATCAAAACTGAAATGTTATTCTCGAATGCCGCGAAAAATCCCGAGACAGCGCCGAGGATTTCCACAAGCCCGTCGTTAAACCCGAGAAATATATCCCGCACGCGTTCCGGATATATTTTTGTTCTTTTCGCAGAAGAGACGATTTCATCTTCGTGTTTAAATTCGTCTTCGAGTATATTTTTTATTTCAGCGCCCAGGGGGTCATTTTTGTATCTTTCCCACGCGGCAAGATATTTTTTTATGCCGTGAATTTCAATTGCCTGCAAAATAAGATGGATTCCGGCGCTTCCGGATAATCTCGCGAGCGAAAGAAGAACAAATAACTTTATTTTCCGGCCGAGCCCAAGTTCTGCCGATTGAGTATTGAAAAAACTCTGCCACGCTGCGAGATGCTTTGTCTCGATCGGTATCAATTTGTTTAAAATTTCCTTCTCGTTCAGTCCTGCGAAATTCAGCATCTTCTTGTATAAAGTCAAATCAAAAAGCTCGTCCAAGACGAGATTCTGCGCAAGTTTTTTGTCAATTTCGGTTTGCATCTTTGATTTTATTTACCATATCTAAAGTTCTTTCCACGACATCCGGAAGCTCGTGCGTTGCTTTTTCGTTTTCGATTGATCCAGAAAAATGACCCATTTTATGCTTGATAATAATCTTGGCGCCGAGCTTTTCTTTGAAGATTTCGGCGAATTTTAGATCGACATGCGGATCGTTATCAGAGAAAATCGCGGCGAAACCGCTTTTCGCGCTCTTTTTTATTTTCTCGAAATCAATCGGCTCATCGAAAAAAGTTTGAACTTCTTTGTATCCGGGGTTTTCAGTAAACCCGGCGACGAAAACGGCGCCTCCAATTTTTTCGGAATCGTCTATATTTTCGAGGTATCGCAGGATCGTCACGCATCCAATCGAGTGCCCGATTAAATAAAGATTTTCGTCCGGGATGCCGACTTCTTTTTCCAAATGCGCGACCCAAGCGTTCATATCGGGATTATTTGTATCTGGGAAAGCGGGGATTTTAACTTCAAGTCCTTTTTGTTCTAGTTCTTTTTTAACCCATGGATACCAGCAGTATTCCGGCGTCCCTTCCCAGCAATGCACGATAATCGCGCGTCTCATTTTTCTCCAAATAACTTGACAAATTTTTCGAGCTCTTCTGCGGAAGGACGCGCCCACATGTCGTGCTCGAATTGCATGCTTTTTTGGTAAAGTTTGTCTTCGTTTTCGCGGGGGATCAAATGGATATGAACATGGTCAACCTTAATGTCCGATTGGGACAAAAAGGGGCGGTAATTCTGGCGGATGTCGCAACCTTTTGAGTAGCGCTCAATTACTTTCTTTTGGTACTCGATTGCCGTGTCAAAAAGTTCTTTGCGTTCTTCCGGATCCAATTCCCAGATTTTCTCAACGTGCCGTTTCGGAATCACTAGTGTATGTCCTGGAAGCAGACGGGGATTGGAAAGTGCCACCAAAACCCTCTCGCCATCTTCTATTACGCGCGTTTTTTCCTGATCTATATTGCAAAACGGACAATTGATGATCATACGTCTATCTTAGCTCAAAAATAATATATTTAATATTCTCGCGGATTTTTTCAATTATGCTGTTATAATTGATTAATGGTAGCAAGAAAACGTAAAGGTCCGGATAAAGATTTAAAAGAAATCGAGAAATTATAAAAATAAAACATGGCTAAAATTACAATATTCGGGCTCGCTGGGACGGGGACGACCTCCGCGGGGAAAATGCTTGCCGAAAAGCTCGGATATCAATTTGTCTCCTCCGGGAATATGTTTCGAGATATGGCCAATGAAAACGGGATGACTTTAAATGAATTTGAAGAAGCAACGAACAAAGATTCAAAATACGACGATGCATTAGATCAAAAAATAAAAGAATTCGGGGAGAAAAATGATAATTTTATCATCGAATCGCGCCTTGCCTGGCACTTTATCCCGGACTCGATAAAAGTAAAATTAACCTGCGACTTTGACGAGCGAATCAGGCGTGTTTCGGAGCGGGAGAAGATTCCTTCCGAGGTAGCCAAGGAACATAACGAATTTCGCGATAAAAAAATTGCCGAACGCTACGAAAAATATTACGGCATCAAAGATTTCAACGACGACAAATTCGATTTGGTTATAGATACGACAAAAACTTCGATTCAAGATGTTACGTTGAAAACTGAAGAATATTTAAGGGGCAAAAAGTAAAATATAGTATATTTGCGATCGTGAACATACTGTAAATTAAAAATGATTTGTCTCACGTTTTTTATAGGCAAAGAAATATAGGTAAAGAATTATTAAAATTGCGATATTGGGAATAAAAATTGCCGGGTGCGCCCAAGGGATGCCGTCAATGTGCGCGCTTGAATAGGGCCAGAGAAAGGGGGTCGGGAAAAAGGCGTTCGAATGCGTCGGGATATCAAAAAGTATATGTAGTCCCCATGCGGACATTTCCCACGGTGTCCGCCGAAGCTTTAGCGAAGGAGGAGAAAGGAATTTATTTGCAAAAACGATTAAACCAAACACAACCGCGAAAATTATTAAGCTATGAGTAAAGCTATAAACGTTATGCACATATGCAGGAATGCCGTCCGGGATAGGCGGCTCGGTTGAAAATTTTGGGAATTCGGCGAACCCAAGAAATACGCTCGCGAAGAAAGGCGCGAAGGCGAGAAAATCCGGCGCTATTCCGAAAATAAAAGAAGTCCAGAAACTTTTTTTGTTTTCCCTTCCTAATGTGATCCCTCCCCAAAGCCCGTGGGAGATTATGTCCATTAAATAATATTAACACGTTAAGAGATCCGACCTCAGGGCTCTATCGAGGTCGGATCTCGATAAACTCTATAAGTTTTTTTTCGCCCTGGCTTTATCTTGTTCGGTCAGGAATTGCTTGCGCAATCGGACGGATTTAGGAGTTACTTCCAAATATTCGTCGTCCGACATTATTTCAAGTCCGCGTTCGATCGTAAGCTCATACGGGGGGACAAGATCGATCGCTTCGTCGGATAATTTCGAGCGGGTGTTCGAAAGCTCTTTTCCTTTAGTCGGGTTGACATACATTTCTTCTCCCTTCGAAGTATTTCCGATAACCATTCCGGCGTAGACTTCAACGCCCGGGCCGATGTATAGCGTTCCGCGTTCCTGCAATCCCCAAAGCGAGAAGCCGGATGTTTTCCCTGACGCCATAGATATCATGGATCCTTGCGGGCGCTTTCTTATTTCTCCGGCGAAAGGCTTAAATCCGATAAATCGCGAAGATAAAATTCCTTCGCCCTTGGTATCTATCATGAATTGAGATCTGTATCCCAAAAGTCCTCTCGTTGGCCCTTCGAAAAATAGGCGGATGGTCTCAGCGTGATGCGCGATATTTTTCAGCGTGATTCCGCGTCCGCCCAGTTTCTCAATAATTGCGCCCTGAAATTCCGATGGAATATCTACAATTATTTCCTCGAATGGCTCGCTTCGCTCGCCATGATTTTCCTCGCGGAAAATCACTTGCGGCTGGGAAACTCGCACTTCGTATCCAGCTCTGCGCATATTCTCCAATAGAATCGCGATATGGAATTCCCCGCGGCCGAAAACTTTAAAGCTGTCGACGGATGAAAAATCTATTTTGAGTCCAACATTGACCTCGAGTTCGCGCTCGAGAAATTCCCGAATCTGCCTTGAGGTGACGAATTTCCCGTCTCTTCCCGCGAAAGGGGAATTGTTTACCAAAAAAGTGAGCGAGATTGTCGGCTCGTCGACTTTGATTGCCGGGAGAGGTTGGGCGGATTCCTCAGTCGTGATTGTTTCTCCAATATCGATATCCGGAAGGCCCGCGATCATGACGATATCTCCAGCAACGGCTTCTTTGGTTTCGATTTTGTCAAGGCCGTTGAATGTGTAGATTTTTGAGATTTTTCCCTGCCTGATGGCAGGCAGGCTTTTCTCATTTCCTGCACTTTTAATAAAAATATTTTCTTCGACATGCAGGATTCCTTCGTATACTCTGCCGACGGCGAGACGTCCCAGAAAATTATCATATCCAAGATTAAACGGCTGGAAGCGAAGATGTTTTGCTGATTTTTCTTTAGAAGAAGCTGCTGGAACGTGTTTGAGTATAGCGTCTAAAAGGGGAGTCAGATCTTTCGAATCGTCTTCCAATTTTAATTTCGCGATGCCCGCGCGGCCGTTCGCATATACTACGGGGAAATTCGCTTGCTCGTCCGAGGCGCCCAATTCCAAAAATAATTCCAAAACCTGCTCTTCCGTTCGGTGCGGGTCGGCCGCCTGCTTATCTATTTTATTTATGACCACGATCGGCTTTAATCCCAGCTCCAAAGATTTTTTCAAAACGAATCTAGTTTGCGGCATAGGCCCTTCCTGCGCGTCCACAACCAATAAAACCGAGTCAATCGCGCGCAATACTCTTTCAACCTCTGATCCGAAATCCGCGTGCCCAGGAGTATCCACGATATTTATTTTTGTCCCGCGATAATTTATAGATGCATTTTTTGAATAAATGGTAATCCCGCGCTCAATTTCAAGCGTGTTTGAATCCATCGAAGTTCCTTCTTTGATCGCCCCGCACTGGCGCATGATCGCGTCGGTCAAGGTAGTCTTTCCATGGTCTACGTGTGCGATTATTGCGATATTTCTAATCTCTGTTGACATAGGTATCCGCATATAGTATACTAAAACCGCCTAAATGGGAAGACCCAAAGGCGACCCAACACGCGAGGGTTTAATTGTCGCGAGGTTCCTCTGTCCGGAGGGATCGACTAACGTACTTTAAAATTTCCGGTGTCCGCCGGAAGGAGGAACAAATTTATGCGAGCATCTAAATTGTTGGCTGTCCCCTCGAATATCGAAGGAAGCGAAACAACGCTTTCCTTCATCCCTAAAAAGGGCCGCATACGGCTCATTGATACGAATTTGCGCGCTGCCATCAAACCCCTTTCGCCGGAGTGCAATATGTTTTCAATGGTGATAAAGCGAGGCGAGCGAGGGCTTGTTGCTTTGACAGTAACGAGGCCTCGTAAAGATTGGGACGAGACTTTTCCATTTATCTTCGAGGTTTCATTTGGAGAAAGGGATAAGGAACCGAAGATTGATTTGAATAAGATTTGGATTCCATCATCGGAGCGCGTCGGTGAGATCGTGTATACGAATCAAGGATACTTTCTCCAGATTATGACCGCCGACGGAAAGTTTTTCTCGAATTGCGACAAACCAGACCGAGGTGCGACTGTCATGAAGCCCGGCCTACTCTGTCGATTTCTGCTTGGTCTGTCTCCAATCGATGAAGTCGAGCGCGCCGCTATTGAGCATTCCGTCGAGGAATCGGCCCGCGAGCAGTTGGCGAAAGCCAAGGCCAAGATCGAAGGGAACGACCGAGAGTATTGGGACGCTATCACCGCGGCTACCGAGAAATACAACAAGGTCGCAAAAGAGAATAAATTGCTCCAAGAGCGGATAGAAGCGCGAGATCTCGAACTTAGCAGGCTAAGGCCAAGCCATAAAGCCGCTGTTGATTTAGCAAATGCGTTATCAAAAGATTGGCAATGGTGTTTGAGAACAGAAACTGTAGTTGCCCTTGCCAATTTCGGCAGGATCATCGGGATTGATTTTTCCCGACACAAATAAGGTTCGAAATTAAAACAACCCACCCTGGGTGCGATCTGGGGTGGGCGTTTTTTATTTTCGATATGATTTATTCGCGGGGGACGGTGGAGGAGGCGGAGGCGTTAGGGGCCGCACCGATTGATTTCAATCCTTGGACGATTTTTCTGGCGTCCTCGCGCGCGGCGCGCAAATCTTCCATTCCTTTTCTGATATTTTCTTTTGCGGCTTGTAATGCGGCTCGGTTCGATGCGGCTTTCGCTGTGTCCCCGTTATCCGGCGTCAAACTACTTACCCCATTTATTGCGGCGTCCGCTTTCGAGATTGCGTTTGCTATTTCGGCTTTATAATCCGCGAGAAGTAACTCAAGAGAAGCGACGTCTTTCCCAGAGTTTTTTGCTTCGTTGATACGCGATTCTAGCTTCCCTCCGATAGTTATCAAATTATCCGCGATTACTTTTATCCTGTCCGCGGCGACTAGAATTGCAGCCTGGGGCATAATGAGAGCGAAGATACGATAAGATTCGGCAATCGAGCGTTGATCAGCCTTTAGGGTTTCCAAATCGGTATCGGCGGCGATTTTCGCGCGCATGGTTTCCAATTTAGCTTTTTCGCCCGCGACCATGCTCGCGGTACTATTTTTTTGCGCGTCGGAAACTCTTTTCATTTTCTGGACATGCTCTAAAAGTTTATCCAGCGCTTTTATCCGCCGATCAATTTCTTCATTTGCCCGCGCTTTAATTAATTCAATGCGCTTTGCTTTTGCTTCTTCCAATTTTGCGGCTCTATCTCCAGCGGTTGAACCTGCTCCGGCTTGAGCAAAGGCGGGCGATACAGAGTTCAAAAAAAGCATTGCGGCTACTAGCGATGATAATATTTTAATTTTAGATTTAGTCATAAGTTATTCAGCCGGAGGAATCGGCTTATCATTCAGACCTTGATCGATATTTGCAGAATCGCCCGACAGCGCGTCCAGCTGGGTATCGATATTCGACAAATCTTTATCCAAAGCGGCGTCGGTTGTTCCGGAACTCACGCTTGCCGCTTGGTTCCCGGCTCCCACAGGCACGTTAGCACCTTCATCAAGTTCAATATCCGAATAATTTTTATCTATATAAAACTTCCATCCCAAACCGGCAAGGACGATAACCGCGAGCCCGATAATTATTGTTTTAAGCGTGTTTGACATAGATTCTTATTATATCGTTTTTTCTTTTTATTTCAAAATATCCCAGATTCCCGGGTCTTCGCCTCCATCGAGTTTAAAGATTGCAACTCCGCGCACGCCGAGCTTTTTCGCGAGCGCTACTTTCTGCCGGACCGCTTCGGCATCAGACCACCACGCAATACGAAAGGTGCCTGGGTTAGGAATGGAATCGGGTGTCGGCTGAGGGATATAAACGAAACTCATTTCCCCAGCACTGTTCCTTTGAGAAGTGATATTTAAATTTTTCGCTAAGTCGAGAGCGTATTGGGGGTTAAAAGACCATAGGCGTTCGTACTGAAAGCCTAGGTTAAGCGGCCGAACTTCGTATTCATAGCCGTAGGTTGGGATTCCGATTACCAATTTGTTTTTTGGAATCGTTTGCGCCGTGAGCTTGATCACTTTCTCTACCCATTTCGTGTCGGCTATAGGAATATACGGCCCCAATGCGGATTCGTTTAATCGCAAATCAATAGTTCCTTGGTCGTATGTCATAACGCGCACCCGGTCGCAATATTTATTAATTTGGACATAGTCGTTTGCGTATTCGATGTCTTTCGGGATTGTATCGTACCTGGAGGCAAGGGGAGTGCGCGATTCAATTGTGCACATAACCCATTTTTTCCCCATGCGCCAGTAGAGCCCTTTTAAAAAAGTAGAAAAATAATCTTTAGTTTCCGCTTTCTTGCCTTCGAAATCGATATCTATGCCGTCAAAACCTTTCTCTTTCACTAAATTTGCGATTTCATCCTCGAGCGCTCTCCTTTTCGGCCCGTCCGAAAGAATACGGTGCATAGCTTCGCCGTCCGACCACATTACAGTAGGGATAACGCGGACTTTTTTGGCTTTCGCGGACGCGATAAAGCTTGTCCATGGCTCTTCATCGATTTTGAGCACGAGATCGGCAAGCGTTCCGTCGCTCTTAACGCTATATCCAAATGGATTAACTTCCTTAAGATCGCTCAAATGCGGGAGCACGTCGGCCGTGCTCGACGCCGCGCGCCAATATGGAAGCCAGCCCGAAACCTCAAGCTTCGCCGCCGCGCTTGCCGAATAAGGCAAAATCATGAGCAGGAAAACTATTATAAATGCGGTTTTAGTGAACATTTTTTAAAATTAAATCTAACTTCTTTTCTCTTTTCCACCCTTTAAGTTCGGCTTCTCGTTTTCTCGCCTTGGCATAGGTCCGAAAAGATTCAGAGTATCGGAGTGTAACCGGCCTTCTTATCTTAGTATAACGCGCCCCGGATTTTGCTTCATTATGCTCTTTAAGACGCCTCTCCAGATTATTTGTTACGCCGACGTATAAAGTCTTATCAGCGCATTCTAGGATATATGTGAAATAAGGCATTTGAAAAATATCAGTCAAATCTTACTTGTTGAGTCGTATCCTAATGCGGCCGCTCGCGCAACGGATTTTTTAAAAAAATATATCCAATGACTGTAATTTTCCTCTTGGTTTCTACCTTGCCAATGTTCGAGGATTTCTTTTGCTGGGTACCAATTTAATGTGAAATGTTCATGTGCTTCCAATTGAGTCGGCAGAAGACTCGCGCTATTTAGTATCACGAGAAAACACGTCGCTAAGGCAACACGATTTATGTTTTTAGTTTTGTTATGATAATGAGTCAGTGCTTCAGCGATCTTTTCAACATGACAGAAATCGTAAAGACCACTTTCTTCTCGAATCTCTCTCAACACTCCGCTCTCAGTGTCTTCGCCTGAAGCAATACCGCCAGAGAACAACAAGAGCAATCCATCGATATCACGTTTACCTACCGCGTATAGTTGTGTATATGGATTGAACACGACGCCGCATCCGCCATCCCTTCTCTCCTCGTTCTCCCTTTTTATGCCGAATTCAATGATAGTTTTAGTTTTTTTCATAAATTACACTGACCTAAACTAAGTTTGGGGCAGGAGTTTGATGGCATAATTGCTAATAAATTCCCAACCATGGCTGCGAGGCCTGGACTCGAACCAGGATTACGCGGTTCAGAGCCGCGCGTCCTACCATTAGACGACCCCGCAATTTAACCCAATTTTAACACTTTTTTAACGTCTTTTCAACAAAGAGAGCACAGTTAACGCACTTAATTTATTAAATTAGAATATATTTCTGCTATTTTGGCAATTTAGATTATTTTACTTATATTTTACAGAGATATAAAAGAATTGTATAAAAATATTTCTTATTTAAAAGATGATTTTTAAGAATTTTGGCAGTTTATTGACAGTTGTGATGATTTATTATATAACTGTGAATTCTTAGCGGAGTTCTTTTATCGTTATCCACAAAATGAAACCCCTTTGCCTCTTGTGTAGTTTAATCGGATTTGCCTATAATAATTAAAGACAATATAAGCTTATCACCTGCTTTATAGGTGATTTGCTTTGTTAGTCAGAACTTTGACAAATAAATATCATCGGATGAATGACAGAAATTAATATTAGGTTCGTCTCAATCATATAACCTTAGATAATTAACTGGAGTCTCGAGTCCGGTCGATCATTATGCCCTTCGCCGTAGGCGGAATGTCTAATGAAAATCGCTCGGCTCCTAAGATCAGAAATTATTAACGTGTTATTAACGCATAGGTTTTGGTCTGTCGAGATCAAAAAATCTATGCCTTACTTATTAGTAAAAAATTAATTAATCATGATAAACAGAAATAAGAAAGGTGCGGCGAATAAAATCGTTGTCACTTTCTTAAGCGTCTCGACAGCATTGTTTTTGTCGGGCGCTTCCCTCGCAGTTCCGTTAGTCGCAAACGCGGCTTTAACGGAATCACAGATTCAGTCGATTCTTTCCTTGCTGCAGTCGTTCGGAGCTGATACGGCTACCGTCAACAACGTAAACGCGTCGTTGCGCGGCCTGCCGACCGTTCCGTCTACGCCTCCATCATCGACTGGAAATTGCGGCTTCACCCGAAGCCTTACAACGGGTTCAACGGGTGCTGACGTAAAATGTCTGCAGCAATATCTAAATGGAACAGCATTTAAAGTAGCAGCTTCCGGAGCCGGTTCTCCAGGAGCGGAGACTATGTACTTCGGTCCAGCGACCAAGGGCGCTGTCGCCAAATGGCAGGCCGCGAACGGAGTTGCTCCGGCCGTAGGTTACTTCGGACCAATTTCACAGGCTAAATACAACTCGCTTGTAGCTGGCGGTCCTACTCCGCCCGGCCCAGGTCCAGTTCCTCCATCGGTTGGCACAGGACTTCAAGTTTCTTCGGGAACGCAGCCGACCAACTATATAGCTCCTGAAAGTGCGGCACGCGTGCCATTCACGGTGGTAAAACTTACTGCTGGAACTGATGGAGATGTGACGGTAAACGGAATCACAGTTGAAAGAACTGGCCCGGCCGCTGACACCTCTTTTGATGGAGTGGTGCTTCTGGATGAAAATATGGCTCAGCTTGGAATCGCAAAGACTCTAAACTCTAGCCATCAAACTACGGTTGGCGATCCATTTATTGTTAAAGCCGGACAAACAAGGACGATGACGATCGCGGCCAACATGGACTCTGATCTTGATGGAGAGGCTGGCCAGGTTGCGTCCTTCTCAGTAAACGGAGTTAATACCTCCGCAACGGTATCCGGATCTCTCCCGATTACAGGAGCCGCGCACACGATTAACGGAACACTAAGCATTGGTTCCGTGACGGTGGCGCGCGGATCTCTGGATCCAGGATCTTCTCAGACAAAAGAAGTCGGCACAATCGGATATACTTTCTCTGCGGTAAAAGTTACCGCTGGGTCAGCTGAAAAAGTGTATTTGACCCATATCCGCTGGAACCAGACAGGTTCTGCCGGATCGGGCGATCTTACCAACGTTAAAACTTATGTCGATGGCATTGCCTACGACACTATGGTTTCTGCGGACGGCAAGTATTACACCACTAACTTCCCAGGAAGCGGAATTCTGATTGACAAAGGATTTTCCGTAGATATCTCAATCAAAGGCGATATCGCTGGCGGATCCAACAGGACTATTGACTTCGATATCGCGAAACAGACAGACATCGGCGTTAAAGGTCAAACTTTCAACTTTGGCCTAATTCCTCCGCTAGCGGGCTCCGATCCCACTGATGACAGTTCGAACTTCTCCAGCGTAGAAGATCCCTACTATGACGCTTCGCAGGTAACCGTTTCGACTGGCACTATGAACGTTTCGGTTGCGACATCGGTTGCCGCGCAAAACATCGGAATCAATCTTGCAAACCAGCCCTTGGGCGCGCTTGCGGTTGATGTAAAAGGCGAGGCTATTTCCGTAGCCAGCATCACATTCAATGTGTCGTTGGTTGGCGAGGGAGCAAATGACGACGTTGACGACATTACCAACGCGATAATCGTTGACGAAACAGGCGCTGTTGTCGCCGGACCTAAGGATGGTTCAGCCACGGATGCTAGCGGCAACGAAGGAACAATCGCTTTCACCGACACGATTACTTTCCCGACTGGCGTGCACACATACACGATCAAGGGCAAAATCGGAACTGACATTGACAACAACGTGACCATTGCCGCTTCCACGACTCCTTCCGGATGGGGAACAGTCAAAGGCTTGACTACCGGCAACACCATTACTCCTAGCCCAACCTCAGCGCTTACTATGCCGAGGATGACGGTTAAGACGGGAGCTTTGACTGTTAGCGCGCAGACTACTCCAATCGCGCAGACTGTGATCGCTGGCTCTTCTCAATTCGAGTTTGCCCGCTACAGCTTCGATGCGATCTCTTCAGGCGAGGATGTTCGTGTAACAACGATTCCGCTTGCGTATGGAGTTGCCACGGGTAACGCAACCGATCTTACAAACTGTAAGCTCTATGATGGCGCGACCGTGATTAACTCATCGAACATTGTTAACCCAACCGCCGAATCTTCTTCTACCAGTTTCACATTCGACGGATCAGGTTTGATTGTTGCGAAAGGAACATCTAAGACGATCAATCTGAAATGCGACATGCGTTCAGGGTCAACAGGCTCTTACCTCTGGGGTCTTGACACTGCCGAAGCTACCGGATACACCGGTGCTTCCGGGATAACGTCCGGTCAGACAGTTGCTGAAACATTGACAGAGTCCAACGGACAGGCCATGACGGCCTCTTCTGGCGGATCATTCACGGCAGCATTGGATTCAAACAGCCCAACCTACAAAGTAGTGTCGGCTGGGATGACTAATATCGAATTGGCCAGAATCAGATTCACGGCTTCGAACGAAGACATTGATTTGCGCCAAGTTGCTTTACAGCTTTCCGGAACCGGTTCGAACACGCCTGATGACTTGATAAACAGAACAGTAACTCTATGGACGACTGACGGCGTAAATATTGGTACCGCGCAATTCTCCACAACTCAAGGAGACTTCGCGACATCATCCGCGATTTCCGCTAATGCCTTCAGAATTCCGAAGGATGGGAATAAAGTCCTTGTTGTCAAAGGCGACATGGCAAACATTTGTCTCTCTTGTGACGCCACGACGTCCGGTGCATTCATCAAAGTTAACTACGATGGTGAGAACACAGGAA
>Ga0209211_10006828_pt1 | contig 16310 bp, 14 predicted proteins | sample RifGroA2_FD_183992 | JGI IMG/M metagenome (GOLD analysis project Ga0209211, IMG submission 183992) | Groundwater microbial communities from Rifle, Colorado, USA - Groundwater A2 (SPAdes) (version 2) | ecosystem: Environmental > Aquatic > Deep subsurface > Groundwater | place: Rifle, Colorado... | reverse complement strand
AACAAATGATCTTTGCCCACTTGAATAAACATTGACCAAGATTTGTCTATCACTATAAAAAACACCACGTACACCAAAATCATGCTCATACCTAGACAAAAAATCTTTTACATCCTTGTAAAAATTGTGTCCAGAAAACATATGATGCATGGGTGGCTCTCTTGTCTCTTTGTTATACAAAATCTTTTGAGTGGTAAAGCAAGCTGGATCAAAAATTAGATCATCAGAACGTTCATCACCAAAGACAACCACAGCTTCAGCCTTGCAAATTTTCTTACCGTCCGCAGTTACTGCCACAGCTGAATCAAAGTCTGCTTCAGCTTTGTTGCGTTCAGCGCGAATTTTATCCTCAGCCGAACTAAGAATAAAATTACGAGCCGGCTCATAACCATTTTTCAGAGCCATCCAAACCGCTTCCATAACATATTCTGACGAAACATCATAAACTTGAAGTCTGGAAGGATCCTTTGGCCCAGGCTGTTCTTTTTCCACTTGAGAAACGTAAACTGCCACATCCCCGCTTCTACCAAAATCAGGATAAACCACAACAACACTGTGTTTTCCTACCTGAAAAAATTCAACTTCGCCACGACGAGCGCTCATCATTTTCTTCATTGTTTTGGCAAGTGCGGAATCGCCAAAACATGGCTCTTCGGTAGGATTGGCATACTCACGAAGAATCTCAATCTCCCGACCTTTTGCCGCGTCAAAATCAATAATTTTTTTCAATGGTTCGTTGTCTGTGGCAGTACGCAAACGATGCACTCTATCAAAAAGCTCCTCAACATTGCTTTGACCAAAAACAGGTGCTTCCGCAAATCTTGCTCTCACAAAATTTTCTCGCAACTCATCTAAACTCAATTGGAAAAGACCCATTTTTCAACCTCCTACAGTTGGCGCCAAGGTTTTCTAGGCCTGGCGCTAGGGTGTTTTTGGGCAAAATTGCCCCTCGCCAAAGAATTTTGGCGAACACAAAACCTTACCACTTTTCGCTAAAATTGTCAAGTATACGCAAAATTACGAGGCTAAGCCTCGTAATAAAACAATACCCCGCTCTACAATTATAACGAATGTAGCTCAAACCTTCAGGTTTGAGGATGTTCTCAGGTCTAAAGACCTGAGCTACATTTATAGTATAAAAATCTGTGTTCATAATATTCGTATCATCCTACAGAGGTCTGACCTCTGTAAACAAACTGACCTTACACCACTGCCAATTCTTTTCTCTTTTCTTCTCTTTAATCTTTAAATTTTTAATCACATTGGCGGGGTGCAAGACCCCGCCCTACGTATCTTTTTTCGTATTGTTCGTAACCAGTTCGTAGTTTGTATAACTCGTGGCGGGGTGCAAGACCCCGCCCTACTTAAAAAAAGAAGGTCCCGAGTAGAGACCTTCATTATACAAACTACGAAAGAACTATTCCCTGATCTTCAGCCAGTTGGCGGAAGGTGGGGGAAATTTTATACAACTCTTCAAAAGAACTAGCCACTGCTTCAACTTGCGGCGTGCCGTTCGTCAAATCACTCGTTGACCTCAGAACCACGAATTTGCTGCAAATATTTCGAACCGTACTTAGGCGGTGAGTAATGATGAGCGCGCTCATTCCTCCGCCAAGCACTTTTCCGAGACCCTCTTGCACTGCTTTCTCAGTGGTTGGGTCCAAAGAACTCGTGGCTTCATCAATAATCATGAAACGCGGATGCTTGATTGCCGCCGCGCCAATCATCAAGCGCTGTGCCTCGCCACCGGACAAACGCACACCATTGCGTCCGACTTTTGTTTCGAGACCATCAGTCAGACGGCCATCAAAATCAATTTTCAGAAGTTTCACAATCTTCCACATCTCTTCATCAGTAATATTCTCGCGTTCCTCAGATGACAATCCGTAGGACAAGTTGTAACGAATCGTACCATCCAAAACCGCAGGTTGTTGTGGTACGTATCCGATGGCGCCCAACCATGCCGACAAATTGATATCGCGCAAATCAACGCCGTTTACAGATATATGACCACTCTCCGGATCCATGCCGCGCTGAAGCAAGCGCATGATGGTTGTTTTGCCTGCGCCACTCTTGCCAAGCAGTGCCACAGTTTCACCTGGCTCCACTGTGAAACTCACTTTTTTCAGAACCGAGCGCGGATCTGATTTTTGACCATCACTTCGGTCATGACCGAGATAAGTGTGCGTCACACCATCAAGCACCACACCAACACCATGAGCAGTTGAAACATCTACGGCATCTGGTTTAACCAGAATATCCGGATCAATAGTCAGAGCTTTTTTCATCGAAGCCACTGATGGCAGATTCCAATTCAGTCGATGTTCAATATTTGCCAAGCGCCAGATATTTTCCATAATGTTTCGGCTCCAAGAATAAAGGGGCATTAAAATGCCAGCTTCCCAAACACCTTGCCAGACAAGATAAGAACCATAAGCCAAAACACTAACCTCGGCAAAAACATTAACAAATCCGCGCCAACTGATTTGTTTGATAAACCAAAGCCAGAACTTACGGTCAGGCTCAAGCACTCGGTCAAACCATTTCTGCATTTGGACGATTTCTTCTTTTTCTTTGCCAAATGTTTTGACCCGTTCAACTTTTTCCCATCTTTCAATCCGATGGCGATTCAAAGCGCGAAAATCCTTATCAATCGGAGTAATGGTTTCAATAACTTTTTGGTTGAGAAAGATCGCCCAGGCAACATAAACCAAAAAAGTGAAAGTCACAATCAAACCGGCAACCGGACTCAAGATGCACAAAAGAATAAACGCCAAAGAGATGGTCAAGATTGTTTCTACGCCTTCAAAAAGCAAAAGACTGGCCAACTCAAAAACGCGGTTGCGACCCTTTTCCACGTTAGCGGAAGAAAGACGCCCGTTTTCACGCAAGTGCTGTCCGAGCGACTTTTCAAAGAACAATTCATTGGTGCGTCGGTCAACAGCGCTCATACTTTCACCAATCGCGATTTCACGATAAGAAAACTGTACCTTCATTAAAAACTGCGAAATCGCTCTAAGTACAAAACAACCAACAAGACAGGAAGCCACGAGCGTCAAATTACGCGAAGCAAGCCCGTCTAAAATCCGACCGACAAACCAAGGAACGGACATTAAGGCCGTAAGATTAAAAACCAAAACAATGGCCATATACTTTGCGCACTTCTTGCTTTTATCATTGAACAATTCTCGCCACACCCAGCCGTATACTTCAATGCTTTCTTTGAAACCACCCAAATACTCCCACCAAGTCTTTGGCAAGTTCTGATGATATTCGGTTTCTTCTGACATGTTCTTTCCTCCTTGCCACGTGACCACACGAGGTGGCTTTACGTGGCTTATCACGTGAATTTGCAAAGCAAATTTTTACGTGACTTTCTTAAATTATGCTTTTTCAAAGATCAAAATTACGCGTCGAGAATCAAAATTCCACTTACCACCATTAAAATCTCCGTAGAGATCAAAAAGTTTAAACCCAACTGATTGGGCCATCTTGATAAGTTCTGTTGGGGTGTAAATGCGAAGATTTGATTCCACAAAATTACGCTCTCCGTTTTTCTTTACCTCAATACGAATTTCATGATTGCGACCGAGAGCTATATCGAACCTTCTCTTGCTGATCCAAAAAGTTCCGTCATAATCACCCCCTGAACCAATTTCTTGGTAGTTTCTGATGAGCCAGGATTGATTCATGAAATCCAGTACAAAATGACCACCGAACCGAAGCGCTTTGAATATTCCAGCCAGCACCATTCTGTCTTCACAGTCTGAATCAAAATATCCAAGCGCGGTCCACATATTGATGGCAACATCAAATTCTTCCACAAAACCAAGCGAGCGCATGTCACCCTGAACAAACCGAGGGGCAACACCAAGCGCCTTAACTTTTTCACGCGCTTGCTCCAAAAATGGTCCATTCAAATCCTGACCAACCACATCATATCCTCTTTGGGCAAGCGCCAGTGAATGCCGACCATTGCCACAGGGCATGTCAAGAATTTTTGTACGAGGGATAAGACCAAGCTTATCTTCCAAAAAATCAACTTCAAGTTTGGTCTGTTCCGGACCAGTCACTTCTTTGATATTTTCCGTCCGACCTTCGAAATAATCCGGTGTAAAAACGCCGCCATTTTCCGCGTACCAAGGAACTTTATTATCTTTCATTTTCTTTCCTCCTCTTTGTTAAGGAACCATTGATTTTTTCCAAAAATCAAAAAACCCCTTGCCGATTTTGGCAAGAGGTTTCTAAATTTTAAAATTTAATTAAAATTCAGAATATCCTGCCAAAAGAGGCGTTAGAACCATTAAGGCGAGCAACAATGCGATTCATTTGGATACCAAAAATCCGCACGTCATGGCTAGACGCAAAAATGGTCGGAACCTTAATTGTATAGATATTCTGATTCATATTATTATTTTCACGCATAAGTTGCGTGTCTTTGTATGATACCACACTAGAAAAAATATGTCAAGTTCTGATTCATCTCATAATTTTCAACAGACAAAAATAAAAAACGACCCCATACACCGAAGTGTGGCGGGGTCGAAAAGGGGGACGGCGCGGAGGTGGCGGGGAGAGAGAAGCTCCCACGCCCCCCGCGCGCGACGCTACCAGGCAAACCGCGTGCGGTCCGGCCGCCCCCTCGGACCGGCGACAAGCTAGGCAAGTCCTGGGGGCACCACGAACCGACAGACAGAACGGTAAACCCGAAGCGCAGACGTATCTATACCATATTACTACGCAATCTGTCAAGCGCCACGGGCGATCACAATCAAAAAACCTTTGTATAATAATGAGTATCAAGAATCAAAAAACAGCCCTCGAGTAGCTGTTTCTTAAATTTATTATTTTCTCTCTTTTACCCATCGCACTAAATTTTCACTTCCGGCTTTCAATCTTTTGATTGATTCGTCAATTCCAAAAAGATTTAAAGCAATTTCACGCACTCGATCAAGCGATTTATCCTCGCTCTCTGAAACTTGTCGCGCCAGCTCTTCTATGTTATTTTTATCCGCCCCCTTCATCCGTCCCGCCAACATCGGATTTTGAAGCAGTAATTCTAAAACACGTTCTTTTGATGCATCAGCTTCCATTTTTTCAACAACCGGTCCTAATATTAAATCAACTTTAACCATTTTATTTTGTATTTCCTGATCACATAATACCTTAACTTCTTCCGTGTCTTCTAAAGATAATCTGCCGGTATCAACTAATTTTTTTACATCTCCTTGATCATAAGCGCGCGTATCATGAAGTTTAAAAAAAGCAATTTTTGCCGGATGTGACAAATTGATTTCTGTTCCCTGAAAAACAATTTTATTTGGTTGATACCAGGCTTCAGGTAATTCTACACCCATGACATTAACAACTTTTCCTTCTTCATTTCTGAAAACATGCAAATCAATAAAATTTAATTCTCCATTATCTTCTTTTATCCCTCCTTTTTCATCAATAGCAACAATGGAATGAGTTTCGGCGGAACTAACCATTGTTCTGGCACTAACTCTTTCATAAATGCGTTTTGATTTTGGATCATTGGCATCTTTTGGATAAGATAAAAATAATCCATAACCACGTTTTTCTAAATGACCATCAAGTTTTTCTAAATCACGTCCATCAACTGACAAATCAACATCTTTATGAATTCCAATATATTCGCCTTGCATTAAAGAAATGTTCAGCGCACCATCAAGTTGCCAACGAACACCGGATTCTTCGAACAGTGTTCCGAGCATTACTAATCTTCTATCCATTTGTTCTTTTTCTTCTAAAGTCGGTCGGCGCCGTTCAATATCATCCTGTTTTATAATTTGTTCATCAAACGAATCGACTTCTTGAATTTTAAACTTGGCGCGCGCCTCTGAAGCCGCACGTTGTTCATCAGACATCATTTCTTCTGCCCGAGCAATTTCCTCTGGCTGTATAAATCTTTCTCCCATATAAAAATTGATAATCACTTTGAAAAGATGGGCGAGAGAGGAGTCGAACCTCCACGGCCGAAGCCACCAGCTCCTAAGGCTGGCGCGTATGCCAGTTTCGCCACTCGCCCGTCTTCTCAAAACGATATTTTAAATTATTAGAGTTCACCATTGAGTAACAAAGAAACTGAGAAACAGAAGAACAGAGAAACAAAGACAAAAACTTATGTGGAAATATAATGTAGCAGTTCGGAACGACACTGGGGGGGGATTTTCCATCATCAAAAATGCATCTAGTTTGATGAAGTTCCTAGGGTTTTAAAAACAGTTACCAATGCATCGCCGAAAGTTTATCACAATCTTTCCACATTGACAAGCCTTGGAAAACATGTTGCAATATAAGTATATGAAGTGGAAAAAACGATTTGTAACCGGCGGAAGAACCTTCTCGACAACTTCAAAAAATGTCAAAGCGCTTCGACAAACCGTCGAGGCGCTTTTATTATTTTTATCGAGAAAATTTTTGTCAAACCCTCGTGACAGCCCAAAAATTCGTTCACCATGAATTAAAAAATATTTTATAAAAGTGGCGCATCTAATTATTATAAATCCAAATATATGTTAATTCTAGCGCTACTATATCATCTCTTATTGCCACAAGCGGCCAGTGCCGAAATCATTGAACCGCCAGCTTGCGTTGGCACTTACAATGTCTCCGGCACAATTACCCTCACCACCCCAAACGGCTCATCAATTTCCATTGATGAAATAAACACTACTGTTTCAGATGTAACTGAAACAGCACTACCGGAAACAAACACCACTGCCTCGGAAGAAACCTCAACAGAAACAACTGTCGAAGAAAATACTGCAACCATTGTTGAAACCGAAACTCAACCCCAACCAATACCAACTGGCGCGCTTGTTATCAATGAATTTGTTTCTGATCCGGAAACCGGCAATAAAGAATGGGTGGAAATAAAAAACACCACTAACACAACACTGTCATTAGAAGATATAAAAATCTATGACAATTCAAACCACTCACGCACACTTACCGGAACATTAGGATCCAATTCACTGCTCGTCGTTGAACTCTCCACTTCAATCCTAAATAATGACGGCGATGCCATCTATCTAAAAAACGCCAACGGCAATGTGATTGATTATGTTGTTTATGGAAACACCGCCAATGCTGCGGTTGGAGTAATAGAAAAAGGTGAATCAGCCGGTCGCAATGGAAATGGATTATTTCAAGTATCAACCACACCAACCCCGGGAGCAGTAAATCAATTTCCAGAAGTTGTAGAAGAAGTTGTGACAGAAGTGGTGGTTCCGGAAGTTACAGAAACCACAACAGAAGAAACAACCAGCGCTGAGGTTGTAACAGAAAATCCAATAACAGAAACTGTGGTTGAAGCCACACCAGCAACGCTTCTGTTTTCTGAACTCTATCCAATTCCAAACACCAACGAAGACGAGTGGTTGGAAATTGAAAACGCGGGCGATGTCTCAACCGATCTTACCGGCTGGTATTTAACTGATGCAAGCGGAGCAAAAACAATGCTCAGTGGTGAAATTTCCGCTCATGGTTTTTATCTTGTTCCAAAGCCAAAAGGAAATCTCAATAACACCGGCGACACTATGACAATTTTTGATCCTACTGACACACAAGTTGATCAAGTAAGTTACACCCCAAGTGATGAAATTGGAAAAAGTGAAGCTTGGGCCTTGGCAAGTGGGGTTTGGGGACGAACAACAATACCCACTCCGGGAACGCAAAATATAATTGAGGTACCAGAGGAACCGGCTGATGATGAAGTGGTTGTGTCTCAATCAGGATCATCATCCACACCTCTAGAAACCACACTGCTTGCCGCGCGCGATCTACCTCTACAAACCCTCATCCACACACACGGAACTGTGGCCGTGCCACTTGGTATTTTTGGCACCAACACCTTTTATGTTTCCGGAAGTGGCATGAAAATTTTTCTAAGTGGAGTGGATCCACTGGAACTTGCGATCGGCGATGAAATCGAAATAACCGGAAAAACAAGTTCAAGCGGCAATGAAAAAAGGATTGTTGTTTCTAACCCATCAGGAATTATTATAACCGGACACAGTGAGGCGCCTGTGCCAACCGTAATTGAAACCGACCAAGTTGACGACGCGACCGAGGGCTATCTTGTAACAATTGAAGGGACGGCAGTGGAAAAAACTGCCGGTCGATTTGTGATACAAGATGCCAATGGCACGGTGCCCGTGATAGTTAAAACAAATACCAACATTGATGAAACTTCTTATAATATCGGTGAAACCATGCGTGTCACTGGTTTTGTAAGCGAGACCACTTCTGGTTTTCGAATTTTACCACGCGCACAAACTGATATCGAAATTACTGGCACCGCAGCGCTTCCGGAAGCTGGTGATTTGGCGCGGCAATATTCTCTTTTCACACCTTTGGCAGCTGGTTTTATTTCCGTGATATCAATAATGGTCACACGAAAAACATTACAGCTTAAAAAAAATAAGAAAAATAAAAAGGTCGCGATGGAAAAAGATTTGCCAGTGCTGTAATTTAAATTATTATTTGAAAGGTGGTGAATAATATGCAAGAAGAAAGAAAAGAAAACGCTTACGTTCAAAAAATGCGCCAAGATTTTACTAATCTCGCGATGGGTCATGGAGCATCCGAACAAGGAGCTGATGAATTAGCAGACTTCTTAATTGATAAAACAAATTTCTCATTCCAGAATGGTATGAAGTATGCAAGCAAGAAACACGCGATTGAGGCTTAGGTGAAAAAAACAGGGGCTCTGGAAAACCCAGAGCCCTATCTTGCTCCGTCAGCATCGGTTGACACGAGGCTTAGCCTCCCATGGAGGCTAAGCCTCGTGTCAATTTTACCCGCCCCCGCACCTAACCCCCGCACTTGCCTTGTGGAAAAAACTAATATATAATTAAGAAACCTCTTATGGAAAAAGAAATAACAACAAATGAATTAGCAAAACAAATTGACACACTGGGAGAACATGTCAAAGACCTTACTATTATTGTAAAGGCTGGATTTGACGCTGTTGATGAAAGGTTTGATGTTGTCGACGAAAAGTTTAATACTATCGATGAAAGGTTTGTTAAAAACGAACAAAAAATCCATAGCTTGGCACACATGGTTGCTGAAAATGGAGACGCACTTGCACAGTTGATACAAAAATTTGACGCCGAATCAGCCGCAAACCAAGCTCGGTTTGGACGTGTTGAAACCAGACTTGAACGAATTGATCAACATCTTTGCCTTGAACCAATGATTGATTAAAATTCTGTAAAAATAAGCAAGTCCTGTCAGATAAATCCGGCAGGGCTTGCATTGTTTAAAAGTTTTTGGTATATAGTATAAGGATAAGTAAAATTCCAAATCACAAGCACCAAATTACAAACAGTTTCCAAATTCAAAATTACAAACACAAAACAAATTCGTCGTCTCGAACCGTTGTGACGGATATTCCCATTTATACGAGCCTTTGTCTTTATTTCTTTGTTCTTCTGTTTTTCAGTTTTTCTGTTACCCAGTGGTGATAGATCTCTGCATTTTTAAGACCGGTTCATTAGTATTTGTTATTTGTTTGTGATTTGGAAATTGTTTGGTGCTTGGAATTTGTAATTTATAACATGCGGGTATCGTATAATGGCTATTATGCAACCTTGCCAAGGTTGAGATACGGGTTCGATTCCCGTTACCCGCTCCAAAAAAACACTCTCAAATTAAGAGAGTGTTTTTTTGGAGCCACGTGAACCCACGAGGGTTTTTACGTGACTAGCAAAACTCCACTTTTGGTGTGGTTTTTGTGTTAAAAATAAAAAATGAAGACGGAGAGCATCCGTCTTCATTGCTAGCTTTTAATTGTCAAGAGTGGTTTGAGTTCAACCACCGGTTGGGCAATGTTGGCATCGGTCAGTGTTTCAATAACTGGTCCAATACCTTTATAAACAAAAGGAGATTCTGATTTGATATCGTTCAGCACTTTCTCAACAATATCACGACGCATTCTTACCATTGGATCACGAAGATCCGTTGGAGTAACAATCCGAAAACGCTTCATGAATTCTTCAATCTCATGATCCTCGATCTGACGTGCCTTTTGCCGAGAAGTACTTCTCCCAGCTCCATGGCTTGCACTAGACAGAGCTTCAATATTCCCCCGTCCAGCCAGAATGAAACTTGAAGAACCCATTGAACCCGGAACAAGCGTGGGTTCGCCACAATAGGCAAACGGCGTGTCCGCCATTTCCTCAAAACCCCGCGCCGGTGTTGCTCCCTTGCGATGCAAGAACACATCTTTTCCATCCAGTTTTTCTTGCCAGACGAAATTATGCGGAGCATCGTAGAGCAATGGAAAAGCCGATTCCCCGCAAACACTCCGAAGAGATTTGAAGGTCATCAAACCCAGAAACATACGATTCGCAAAGGCGAAATTTGCCGCATTGTTAAGACTTGCACGAATTCTTTCTGTTGAGACGAGATGCTTTCCAGAAGTCGGAACAACAAAAATTCCGTTTTGTGGAACTGCTATTCCCTTTGGGAACATCCCTTTCATGGTCTCCATCATCACCATGTTTGCCAAGTGTCCGATGGCAACAGATCCGGTATGGATCATTACTACGACTTGCCCGAGCTTCAGCCCCCACGCGTGCGCGGTTACACCATCAAGAATTTTATCTACAACCTGAATTTCAACAAAATGATTTCCGCCACCAATACTGCCAATCTGCCCGTCTCGCGTAATTTCATTTTGCCGGCCGATGAAATCGTCCAAACCAACCGTGGTCCGCGCCTCAAAGCTTCCATATCCATGGATGCGCTTCAAATCGTTTTCAATCCCGAGCTCGTGCGCAATTTCCCAAAGCCCGCAACGAAAATCTTTCGGTGTTACCGAAAGCAATCCAACGAGACCCTCCTTAAACAAGGCTTCGCGTTGGATTCTGGTCATGGGAATGTCTCTGCCACCACGGAAAAACACGTGACGAAAAATTGTCTCAAGCTCGTTCAGATGAGAAAGAATAACATCAGCATTGTAATCCGTGATGTGCAACCGCATGCCGCAATTGACATCACTGCCAACTGCCTGCGGAATAAAACAGTCGCGAGTGGCAATAACCGTTCCAATTGGAACTCCGGCACCTTTATGAAAATCCGGCGTAACTGCCACACGCTCAATCCCTGGCGATCCATCGCCAAAATATGAAGGGTCTGATTCCAAAAGTCGGCTGATCGTTTCCTCGATACCGAGTAGTGAAACGAGCTCATCAACCGCACTTTGTTCAATCTCCACTTTTTCATTGGCAAAAATTCGAACCCGAGGTCCACATCTTCCCTCAATTACGAGGGAATTGGCATTTTCTCTCATAACTCCTTGTAGAGGCATTTTCCTTCTCCTTCTATGTTGAAAAAGACCAAATTAACTTCACATAATTCTACCACCATTCTGTTATTTTGTCAACCTGCAAGGAAAACTGAAAAACAGAGAAACATAAGAACAGAAAAACAAAAGATAATAGTAATGCAATCTCTAATAGGATTGACCTCGAATGCCTAATTATTTAGGCTTATTTCAAAAAATTTATAAAAAACAAAGCAGACCCATGACAGGTCCGCTTGACGATGAAATTGGAACCCCTTTCTTATTTCCAAGCTTTCGCAAGGAAACGGCGAGGGGTCACGCACCACACACATTTGTGTATATGATTGCGTTAACTTTAGCGAGGTGCCCTGTACGCCGTAGGGACACCAAGGTTAGACGACTTCATCCGCAGCCAATAAAAGGCTGAACGACCAGAAACCCTTTCTCCTACACCTTAACCCACCAAACAAGGGTTTCTAAAAAGGTCTCGGAATTCATCATCAACATAAATAATTATACCACACTTTGACTATTTTGTCAAGCCCCATGGCTATAATTAACCATTTTTTGGCTTATTTTAAATGATTTTTATTTATTTGAACTTGGCAGATAAAAAAGGTATAATACTTTTATAAAAATTAACCACTAACCACCATGTCAGAACAAAAAAAATTACGCGTTGGATGGTTTTCGTTCAGCTGTTGCGAAGACTCCACTATTGTTTTTACCGAATTATTAAATGAGCGGTGGCAGGACTGGAAAAAACTCATTGATTTCCGCCATGCCCGGGTTCTCAAAACAAAAAACGTTTTAGATGAATTAGACGTGGCTTTTATTGAAGGCGCGATTGCCTCGCCTGAACACGTTAAAAAAATCAAAGAAATCCGAAGCAAATCCAATAAGCTTGTGGCGATTGGCGCTTGCGCGGTTACCGGAATGCCATCATCACAAAGAAACCAATTCAATGAAGAAACATTGGCGGAAATTGGAATTGTTTTGGAACGATTTAAACATCTTAAAAAAGTTCAAACTGTAAAAGAAGTGGTGCCGGTTGATGCCGAAGTCCCCGGCTGTCCGATGGATACTAAAAAATTCCTTGAAATTGTTGATTGGGCGCTGAAGGAATTTAAAATATTGTAATTGAGTAATTAAGTAATTGGGTAATTGGTAATTAACTAAACGCTATATTATATGCATAACGCGGATCTATCATTAACCGAAATTTCAAAAGTTGAAGGAGCGGCTTCTTTAAATGTTAAAGTAAAAAATGGAAAAGTTGCGGAGTGCAAATTTACCATCACTGAATTTAAACGTTTCTATACTCAGGCCATGCGCGGAAAACATTACGCCGCTTTACCGCAATTTTTATCGCGCGTCTGCGGCACTTGTTCCAACGCCCATATTCTTTGTTCAATAGAATCTTGCGAAAAAGCCTTGGGAATCACTCCAACCCCGCAAAGTATGACCATGAAAAAATTAACCATTTCCGGACTAAACATCCGCGACCATGCTTTGCATCTTTATTTGTTCGCACTTCCGGATATTTATGGAATTGATGCGTTTTTAGATCTTGATGAAAATAATCCGGAACAACATCAAATACTGCATGATGCTTTTGAAATTAAAGAAGTGGGAAATTTTTTGGCAACAATTATTGCCGGCCGAAGCGTGCACGGACTTTATCCAACCGTCGGCGGTTTTTTGCAAATACCAAAACCAGAAGATGTTGCCACCGCAATTAAAAAATTAAAAGATGTCCGACCAGCGGTTTTGCGAACAATCAAAATTTTTGAGAATTGCAAATTTAATTTTGATAACAAAACGCATTACATGGCTCTTACCTGCAATCCGTTTGGATTTTTGGAAGGAGAAATTAAAAATGATATTGGCGAAGTAATTCAAGAAGCAGATTATCGAGACCATCTTGAACGTGTTATAATTCCGTATTCACAAGCTTCTGGTTATAGACACGAAGGTGAATCATTCATGGTTGGATCATTGGCGCGGCTTAACTTGTCAAAAGACACTTTGCACGAAAATACAAAAAAAGACGCGGCGAGCGCCTTGGTCAAATTTCCTTCAACAAATATTTTTGATAATAACTTGGCTCAAGCCGTTGAAATTTTGCACGGAGTTGATGTGGCTTTAGATCTTTTGGAAACCACGAAATTTAAAAAAGAAGCGCTGGCTAAACCAACTCGAAAATCTGGAGTGGGAATTGGCGTGATTGAAGCGCCGCGCGGAACTTTGTATCATAAGGTTAGTATTGGCGAAGATGGGGTGGTACTGGAAGGTGAAATTATCGTGCCAACCGGACAAAACCAAATAAATATCGAACGAGATATCGCGCGGCTGATTGAAGAATTGATTGAAAAAGATCTTTCCAAAGAAGATATCCAATTTGAAATGGAAAAATTAATCCGGGCATATGACCCGTGTATGAGTTGCGCCGCGCATTTTTTAAAAGTTAACTGGAGCTGATTCTTGTTGTAAAAAATTTGGCGGGGTACAAGACCCCGCCCTACGAGTAAGGCGGCCCCTTGTGGGCCACCTTATTTTATTTTCTTCAAAATCATGTTCACATCATCCAAAATTTTACTAACAGAAACCCCCATCGGAATTCCAATGATAACAAACGGTGGAAGTTTTTTGATTTTTTGGAGCCATTTTAATTTTGTGCCCAAATCAAAATCATGCATTGATAAGCGCGGAACATTTTGAAAATCTTCAAGTGAAGTGAAGGTTGTCACTTTTTCAATTCCCATTATTGTGTCAATAATTACGAGTTTACTCGGAAGATTTTCCCAACTGTCATTCGGGTCTTTAAACAAAAAATCATGCTTCGGAAATTGAGCTTTCAAATCATCAATTATTTTTATTGGCAATGAATCCATTTCCAGATCCGGATTGCCAAAGATCCATATTTGCATATTATTTGTAAGGACGTAGCTCAAACCTTTAGGTTTGAGAACGTCTCAAGACTAAAGTCTTGAGCTACGCCTGTATTTATTAATAACGGTGTAGCTCAAACCTTTAGGTTTGAGGATGTTTATAATAATTCCTTTATATCCATCTCAAAAGATCCTGAAAATGGATATTCATACCATTCTTTTACAAGACCAGCTCGAACCGGATTATTGAGAATATATTTTACAACAGAAATAACATCTTCTTCTTTGCGCAATAAATGATCATAATAACTAGTACACCATAATTTTTTACCAATTGATTGTTTGTATAAAAATCCTGTTTTTTGTTTGAAAATTTTTATAAATTTTTGTATATCTGAATTTTTATCTTTGCCCTCAACCAACAAATGCAAATGATCCGGCATAAAACAAAAAACCCAAATTTTAAAGCAATACTTTTTCGCCGTTTCTTTTAAAATTAAACAATGTTGTTTATAAATATTTTTATTTACAAAAATTTGTTGTTTGTTGTATGTGGTAATAGTAATCGAGCATTGCATCTGACCTCGGTAACATATATTTGAAAGACGGGGTCGTTTTGGCAGAATTTTTAATGGATCAAGAGGCATATAAATTATAGTTGTTTATTTTAGGACGTCCTCAAACCTTTAGGTTTGAGGACGTCTCAGGTCTAAAGACCAAGGCTGTATTAATTTTTAAAATCTAGGACGTAGCTCAAACCTTTAGGTTTGAGGACGTCTCAGGCCTAAAGGCCTGAGCTACGCCTAAAAAAATGATTTGCTAGCGCAAGGGATTGATTGGTGTATTTTTCCAAATTTTTGACTTCGTCTTCCGTTAAAATTGTACATGGCACACCCCAATGCATTGAAATCACGTCTCCTAATTTAACTTCATCAATAATAGAACTGTCTTCCAAACGGCGCATGATTTTTGTTTCTTCTTCTCCCCCAAAAGCAAGTTTGTCATTTTTTAAAATAAGCGGTTTTCGCAAAACTTTGATAATCGCGCCGTCAACGCTCAAAACTTTTCCCGAGCTGATTCGGCACTGATCCATGCTTTGCAAAGTGTGGGCGACATCTAAATTTCCAGTCCGTTTCCAGATATTAAAAACATGGTATGAGTGGTGCATGCACGCCCCCAAACGCAGACCTTCCTCAATTTGCCCAAACGATTTCAATCCCACTCTTTTTTTCACTTCCAAATTATCAACTAAGTGGCGATATAAATTTTTCACCGGAATATTGTCCAGCAATTCATTGCCAATCCAATAAGCCAAAACGACCCGTGAATCAAACGGGTCGCGGATATTGTTAGCTCTCGCTATTTCTTGCAAATAAGGAAAAAGAGTTTGAAATTGTTTTAAGATGTGCGTCAGTCCTCCATCCGCTTCGCCTTCGCTTATATAAGCCAACACCTCACGGCTCATATCCGGTCCGCACATATGCAAACGATTCGGACCAAAGGCATAGCGCGCGCATAGCGCAATTCCTTCCATAGATTTTAGGTTATAGGTGCTAAATTATGAGTTACAGCTTTTTGTTCCGGAATAATTTTTTTGACTTGAGAAATAATTAACATCGAACCAATTAATGATAAAATTCCGCTAGCCAATTGTTGTATTGATAAAGTATGGGTTGTAAAAATTGCTTGCAAAAGATTTGTCACAAAAGTTGCTAACACCAAGACGCTCGCCACAACTGTTGCTGGTGCATGCTTCAAAGCTGTATACCATGTAAGAACATAACCAGTCAAAAGTACGCTTGGAACAATAATCCAAAACCACTGCAATCCGGAAAATCCGCCAAGCATTCCGAGTTTTCCTTGAAATATGACCACCGCAAAAATAATAATTGAACCAAAGAGCATGCGCGCGCCAGCGACAACTAAACTTGAAATATTTTCCAGAGCTTTTTTAGCAATAATATTTTCAACTGCCCAAAGAAGGGTTGCACCAAGCACCATTAATTCGCCAATTCCAAAAGTAAAATGAGGAAATCCGAGAATAATGTTGCCACCAAAAAGCGCGAGTATCGCAATAGCTGGCCAAATACCAACTCGTTCTT
>Ga0209211_10006827_pt1 | contig 16314 bp, 16 predicted proteins | sample RifGroA2_FD_183992 | JGI IMG/M metagenome (GOLD analysis project Ga0209211, IMG submission 183992) | Groundwater microbial communities from Rifle, Colorado, USA - Groundwater A2 (SPAdes) (version 2) | ecosystem: Environmental > Aquatic > Deep subsurface > Groundwater | place: Rifle, Colorado... | reverse complement strand
GTAGACGGAGAAAATTAAAATTACAGAAAAAACTTTGGAACGAGTATGTTCGTGGCAAGCAAACCGCGGCAGAATTAGGAAATAAATACGGCCGTTGCATTAGCAGAATTAAACTTACCATTTTTACAAAGAATAATTATTGACTCAGCAAAACTAAACAAAGGACAATAATTAAAATAAAGGTAATATTGTAAATAACTGAACTTACCAACGTTTTCTTTTTCTAATAATGAATTGACTTCCTCCTTAAGTTTATAAAATTCATTTATTAAAATTTCTGTTTTTTGCTGAAACTCAACCATATATATTTCTTTTAAAAATTTATTAGCCCGATAATTTGCCTTTTAGCTCTGAATTAAAGGTATTTTTCATATATTTTGACTTCGGTAAATTTTCGGTATATACTATAAATATAACATGTGGATAAATAATGTCAATAATATGCAAACTCTAACAAAGAGACAAAAACAAATTTTAGACTTCATCGCGAAATACATTAAAAAAAGCGGTATATCCCCTACTTACGAAGAGATTGGCAAACGTTTTAAGCTTTCCGCGCTTTCTACTGTTCACCAACATGTTGAAGCATTGATAAATAAGAATTACCTATTGAAAAATGACAACTCTTCAAGAGGAATAGAAATTAAAAAAACTGTTGATGATTTTATACAAATCCCACTCAAAGGAACTATTGCCGCAGGACAACCGATAGAAGCGATTGAAGAAAAAGAAACTATCGCGATACCAAAAAGCTCACTACCGAGAAGCGGCAATATTTATGCATTAAAGGTGGCCGGTGATAGTATGATTGAAGAGAATATTAATGATGGTGATATAATTTTAGTAAAAAAACAAAATACTGCTGTTAACGGTCAGAAGGTCGTAGCTCTTATTGATAACCAGGAAGCAACTTTAAAACAATTTTATAAGGAAAAAAAATACATTAGATTGCAACCTGCTAATAAAAATTTTGAACCAATTATTATAAAAAGAGATAAAGAATTTTCAATCCAAGGTGTAGTTCTCGATGTAATTAAAAATGAAAAAAATGAATTATTACATATAACAGACCTAGAAAAAAAACAAAAAAAATTGCCTCTTAATAGAATTATTTGCGGAGATGCTGTTGATGTTATGCGATTAATGCCTGCAGACTCCATAGATTTAGTAGTCACTTCACCTCCATATGACAATCTGAGAAGCTATAATGGATACTCATTCGATTTTGAAGGTATGGCAAAAGGTTTGTTCAGGGTTATGAAAAAAGGCGGAGTTATAGTATGGGTTGTCGGAGACCAAACGATTAAGGGCGATGAAACAGGTACATCTTTTAGACAAGCTCTATATTTCAAGCGAGTAGGATTTAATCTTTTTGATACAATGATATACCTAAAAACTCCGCGAGGTGCCGTTGGCAATAATAATACGTACTGGCAGGCTTTTGAGTATATGTTTATATTAAGTAAGGGTACGCCAAAAACAATAAACCTTATTAAAGATAGGGAAAATAAAGATGAACGTGATGGTGATAACGGCACAAAACGACTACACGATGGTACGCTGTTAAAGCAAAAGAGAGCTGGATATTCTAAGTATGGAAGAAGAACGAATGTTTGGGAATATCTTATAGGAAGGGGCCATTCTTCGAGTGATAGTATTGCTTATAAGCATCCTGCTATATTCCCGGAAAAATTGGTGCAAGATCATATTATAAGTTGGACAACTCCTGGTGATGTGGTATTAGACCCAATGTGTGGCAGTGGAACTACATGCAAAATCGCTAAACTTAATAAAAGAGATTTTATTGGAATTGATATCTCTTCTGAATATTGTAAAATAGCTGAAGAAAGATTAAAACAAAAATCTCTATTTTAAAGTACCCCGCAGCCATTTTATTGCCCGTTTTAATATAATCTCATTATCCTCCATCATTCCCATACTATTATTACACATTCTGCAAATCCAACCCCTTATCTTACCAGTATCGTGGAAGTGATCTAACACAACATCGTTTTTATATTGCCTGATTATTGTTCTATCGCAAATAGGACAATGAAAGGGTTTACCTATAGGAGGCTGTGGGCTTGTTTTTTCAAATTCCTCTCTTGCTTTTTGGGGCATAGGTCGTTTCCACTTGCGACACTCTCTGCATTCACCCCTTCTTGATACTTTACCACGAATCGTTTTTTGATTCTTTTCAAATTCAAAAATGCTTTTCCGTTGTTGACACCTTCGGCATATTTTTGTTTCATTAAGACAGGATTCGCAAAAGCCTTTCCGAGTTGCCTTATTACGATTACATTCAATACATTTCATATTTATTTTAGAAAAAAATTAATATCTTTTTTATAAATTTCAGCAAACTTCTTTAACTGAACTACATCGATTTTACGCTGTCCAGATTCTATTTTAGACAAATAAGATTGAGATCTGCCCAATTTTTTTGCAACCTCAATCTGATCAAAGTCCGCTTCATGGCGGGCTTTTATTAATTTTTCGACTATGGATTCATGCTCCTTGGAGTATAGATTGCTACTCATATATTGCTATTAATGTATTTATATGATATATTCTAAAATGTAATATGACAAATTGGAATAAAGAAAAGTTTGCTTTTGGCTTAAAATAAAGTTCGAGCCGATATTTTTTACAGGTTCTTTGGCAGTTTTTTAAAGTCGGGCTTTGCCCGCGGGAAAATTATTGCTTTTAAAAGCGGGGGCGGGCGCTTTTAAAAGCTTTTTATAAAATAATTTAAAACCTTTTTTTGAATTCCGTTCGAACTAATTCATAAAATCCGAGCCAGTTTGAAAACGCCTGCCTTCGGCAGGCAAGCGCCCACTCAAATTCAGCTAAAAATTCAAACTTTCCGCCTTGCCAGCCAAAAGCAAACTTTCCTTTTTTTCTTTTTATGGAAATACTGATTTAAATACTGATTAAAATCAATATTTCCCTTAAAACTATGAAATACATTCTCTATGCGCGTAAGTCCACAGATGAAGATGACCGTCAGATATTATCCATTGAATCGCAAATGGCCGAATTAAAAGAATTTGCCGCCAAAGAAAAACTTGAAATCGCCGCCTCGCTCTGCGAGGCAAAAACTGCCAAAGAACCTGGCCGAATGAAATTCGGCGAAATGCTTTCCCTGATTGAACAAGGCAAGGCTGATGGCATACTCTCATGGCATCCTGATCGTCTAGCTCGCAACCCGATTGACGGCGGTAGAATTATTTATATGGTTGATACAGGCAAAATAAAATCTCTCAAATTCCCCTCTTTTTGGTTTGAGGACACGCCGCAAGGCAAGTTTATGCTTAACATCGCTTTCGGGTAAAGTAAATATTTTATTGACAACCTTTCGGAAAACGTTAAACGAGGCCTTAGGCAAAAGTTAAGAAACGGAGTTTATCCAGGCTGGGCGCCGCTTGGTTATCTGAACGACTATAAAAACCATAATATAGTTATCCACACCGAAAAGCATAAACTTATAAAAAGGATTTTTGAGCTCTACTCCACCGGCGAATATACCCTTAAAAATTTAGCCGATAAATTTAACAGTTTGGGATTAACCAGCCACAACGGCAAAAAAGTAAGTCCGGGCATGATGCTGTTCGTTTTAAAAAATCCTTTTTATTACGGCGTGTTTAAATATAACGGCGAACTGCACGAAGGAAAGCACGAGCCAATTATAACTAAGAAACTTTTTGATCAAGCGCAGGAGATGCTAAAGAAAAGAGGCCGGCATCATGAAAAGAAAATCCACAATTATATTTTTACCGACTTTATGAAATGCGGAACTTGCGGTTGTGCAATTACGGCCGAAGAACATAAGGGCCATATTTATTACCGCTGTACCAAGAAAAAAGGCAGTTGCGCTGAAAAATATGTTAGAGAAGAAATGTTGACTGAACAGCTTAAAAATATAATGCAAAAAGTTTCTTTGCCTGATGATTGGGCTGATAATATGCTAAATGAATTAAATAAGGAGAAAATAGCAACTGCCCAATCATCCATCGTCCTGGTTAATTCTTCAAATGAAAAAATAAAGACTGTTGAGAGCAAACTTGATATACTGCTTGATTCTCATTTGGAGGAAGTAATTGACAAAAATGATTATTTAAGAAAGAAGGAGGAGCTAATCAACAAAAAAATCGGCCTGGAGGAAAAAATCAAAAGAATTAACAATCAGGGCGATAATTGGCTCGAACCAATGAGAGATTTTATTTTGCGTTCAAGGTTAGCAAAAAAGACCGCCGACGAAGGCGATCTTTCCCAATTCAAAGCATTTCTAAAAAATATCGGCTCGAACTTTATTTTGCAAGGCGGAAAGTTTGAATTTTTAGCTGAATTTGAGTGGGCGCTGGCCTGCCGAAGGCAGGCGTTTTCAAACTGGCTCCCCAAAAAAAATTTCAGCGAACTTTTACCCTCATCTTGCCGAATTTAATCCACAAAGCGAGGACTTGCCTGCCGAAGTTTCGGCGCAGGCAAAAAAAGAATTTAAGCTGAAAAATATTAAAATAATTTAAAAGTAATTAATTAGGGGGTAAAGCTCCCTCTAACCCCCAAAAAGCGGGCGGGTAAAAAAGGAAAGGGGGTCGGGGGAAGGGAAATTTTTGCCCTCCCGCTTTTCCGCCCCGCCGTGTTTTTTCGTGCCTCGCCAATGCGGGGCGCGCCGCCTTAACAATTTTTTAAGTACTCTTTAATTCTTTCATAATCCTCATTTTCTTTTTCACCCTTAAAATATAATTCAATAAAATCGATTATGCAACTCTGGCAATGAAAAGCGTAAATAATTCTAAGCGACGAACCTTTTAAATAGCGACAAAATAATCGAGCTTTAATAATAATGCGTTGTTCAGTTTTGGTAATGATATTAAAATGCTTACTGTTCCCCAAAGGAATGACGGATATAATCCGTTTAAATTCGCTTAAATCATCGTGCAATGATCTATATTTTTTTGAAAACCGCTTTAATTCTTTGGAAAATTTCGGCAGTTCATTAAAGCTCATCGTCATAGTTTCTTACGGAATAACGCTCGTCGCGATAAAAAACGCTTTCGTAAGAAAGTGGTTTACCATCTTCTGCCGCTTTCCACGGAATGTCTTCGTGCGAGTAATTTTTCATTTCATTAGCGTTTTTATCGGCCAACCTCGCTAAAACTTCGTCAATATGTTCTATTTCGCGACCAGATAGAACGTCTAGATTCGGCCGTCTAACCGCTAAATACTTTTTTTGCGGATAATCAAAATATTTGTTATCGACTTTTACAATTTCTTTATTTTTTATCATATCATCTACAATCACCTTAAATTCAACTGGGGTCGGACCATAATGATTCTTGATGTATGTTGCGCCGATTAATTGCTCTTCAAATTTTTCGTAAAAATCAAAATCAATAAAATAAAGCAGTTTGTAAATTACGGCCTCGCCGACATTGGGTCGACCGCCGACTCTTGACAAAATATAAAGTAAAACTTCTTTGAATTTTTTAAGATTTTTCTGCGGAATATTTATTCTCATTCTCGGTTTCTCAAGTTTTACTTTTTGAGCAACCTCTTTTATTTCTGCTTTCATTGCCCCATCTTTGCCTTGGATGAAATCATTAAAATCAATACCAAAAATATCTGCTAATTTTTTCGCTTCGGGAATAGTCAAATCGCGCTCGCCTTGTTCTATTTGAACATAGGTCGGGCGGGATACGCCAATCTTGGACGCTAAAAACTCCTGCGTCATATTATTTTTTCCTCGTTGTTCTAATATAAATTTTCCCAGCATATGGTTATCCACAGTATAACCTTTGTAAAATTGTTTGTCAAGCGAATGTAAATAAACTTGACAAATATTTTAAAAGGTTTAAAATAAAGAGATAATAATATCTAAACTCTATAGAGGAAGTGATAAAATATTAAATTCTACTATCTATGACTAAATCAAGGGAAGAATATTCAGAGAATCTCGAAAGTCAATTTAGAAGTATGGAGCGTGTCTTTAATAAAATAATGGCCGATTTTGAAAATAGGGAGTTTTCAAAAAGCTCTAGGGAAAGATTAGACGAAGTCTATAACTTTTTCCAAATCTGCTATCATTTAAGAGAATGGATACAGAAAGACAGCAAAGTCGATCAAATAGTAAAGGATAAATTACCAACCTTTGAAAAAGATAATTCGCCTATTCAATTTCTGATTTGCAGAGACTTATGCAATAAAACCAAACATTCTATATTAGATAAAATCAAGGGGCATAAGCCAAACGATGTTAATACGAAAATAGTTCCTTATGGGGGAGCTATTTTTTCAGTACCTTTTAAAGATCTAGATGAGGCTAACAAAAAAGGAGAAACTCTTCATGTAAAAGAGGAAGAAGGAATCTTTATGGGTAACTATTTTGTAGAGTTTAGAAATAATAAATATGATCTAAAAGGAACCGTTCAGGGCTGTATGCATGTTTGGAAGGAATTTTTTGAAAAAAATGATTTATTACTACCTAGGAGCACGCCTTATAAAATAGTTTAATACAAAAAGTTTAAATTAATGACCTAAAAATAAAAAATAACGAAAACCAATAAATCGGTAATAGAACCACTTTCAAAAACAGCAGTTTGACTATAAACTCCCTTCCGCAATTTTGTTTAAATCGCTATTTTTTATTCCCAAACCTAAATTCCTCATAATATTATATGCGGCACTACCATCTTTTAAGTAGTTAACCTTTCCATTAAAATCTATATAAAAAGCTTCGCCATGTGATTCAACTTGTAAAAATATTTTTCCGCTATTACTTTTAGCGAATATTTTATTAGCTTTAATTTTTTCTAAATTTTTATTAGTTATGCCTACTCCTAAATTTCTCATTATTCCATATGCTTTATTGCCGTCGGCCATATAATATTTTTTATTATCTTTTGGGTTCACATAATAAGCTTCGCCGTGATTTTCAACTTGTAATAAAATTTTTCCTTTTAATCTATTGCTTAAATTTTTGTCAATTTGGTTTTCTGCTCCGGTTTTAACATTTTTTTCGTCGCCAGCAACAAATAAACCTAAAGAGCCAAGCGCATTTAAATCCATATTATCCAACATTGCCGAAACTCTTGAATAATCGTTATTATTACTATTACTGTTATACGCTATGGAGTTATTGAGCCAGCTATTAACTGTGTTCACTGATAATAGGTAACCCATTGAATTTAAACTGCCTTTAATAACGGCAGTGGGAATGCCAATGAATGCGCCATTTTTTAAATACGCGCCACCGCCAGAATTTCCGTGCTCAATCACCGCAGTAGTTTTTAAATAATCGCCGTCCACTCCACTAAAGTCGCCGCTGGTATAAGTTATCTTTGTGCCAAATTTTGCGGGATAACCATATGTAGTGAGTATTTCACCTAACTTAATACTGCTACTATTGCCTTGAGAAATATTAACCGAAGCCAAGCTTTTATTACTTGGATTTCTTAATTTTAAAACTGCCACATCCGAATTGCCGGATACTTTATAAATATCAGCGATTTGTCTGTCGCCAAAATACGGTTCATCACCGTAGCTATCTATAAAGCCAACCAAACATCCGGGCGTGCCATCAATAACATGTTTATTAGTTAGTATTGTTCCTTTTGAATCAATTACTGTTCCTGATCCCTGGCTGGCCATAGTGCTACTCACAGGACAAATAAGTTTAACTGTCGATCTAATTATTGAATCTTGATTAACTATTCCCAAATCTTCCGTTGGCGATTGTAGCTTAGGTTGGTTTGGTGCTTCGCAATATTGCGATGTCGCTGGCGCCGCTGTTTCGGCAGACGGGCAATCATAAGTTCTATTACAACTTCTTGACTGGGTTCCCTGCGGTGAGCAAGTTCCCCAATTACCACATTCCCAAGTATCTTGCGAACAAGCAGGTGTATAGGTGCAAGATTGGGTTGTAGCCGGTGATTGAGTTCCACCTTCGCAACTTGAAATTTTACTGCAAGAACGTATTTGTGTACTATTTGAAGAACAAGAGCTCCAAGAGCCACACGACCAACTATAAAAGGAACACGTCGGTACATAAGTGCAAGACTGTGAAGTAGCTGGCTCCGCAACGCCGCCTTCACAATTTAATTTTTTACTGCACTGTCTAGTTTGCTTGCCATATAATATTGAGCAAGAACTCCAGTCAGTACAATCCCAATTAGTAGCGTTGCAGGGCGGCGCATAAGTACAAGATTGGGTAAGTGTAGGATTGCCCCCCACACAACCTACCGGGAAAGAAGAGATTATAGTTCTTGTTTGCTGCCCACTTACAGAGCATGTATTCCAATTTGAATAAGTCCACGAGGTGCAAGCGGGGGGCACATAGTCACAAGATTGGGTGGTAATTGGCGACGGAGTATTGGCAAACGGGCAATTTAAAGTTCTGCTACAATTCCTTGTTTGTTGTCCCTCTAACGAACAGGAGTTCCAATCACTACACCCCCATATATCAGCATTACAACTCGGATTATATAAAAACGAACCGCTTGAGAGAGGATTAGCACAAATGTAATAATCTGCACTGCCATAAATATAATATTGATATGCCTTATCTGGCCCACTGATAGAATTACCGACTGGCGTAAGATCTGCAACATGTATAGAAAAAACCAAAGCATCTTTAGCAAGGTCTATCACACCAAGCTGGTCTTTTTTTCCAGAAAGCGAAAGCTCAAGCGTATTAGGTATTGAAAGCTCTATTTTTGTGTCAGTCCAACTAATTATTCCAGCATTTTTTTGAACTGAGTCAGTCCCATAAATTTCCCCATTTTTTAATAATGAAATATCTACATATTTATTATATATCCAACTATCACAAATCTTGCCACCAGAGTTTCTGACAGCGTCACTACCCCAAATGCAGGCTTTAAAAAGTTCCCCAAAACCACTACCATTAATGACAATGGTCTGACCAGCTGAAACCGCAGTTGCTGGCAAAATAGACATAATCCCACCTTTACTGTAGTTACATTCACCAGAGGAAATTATAGCAGAAGCCGGTAACGCTTTTAATAATCCAAAAGCAAAAAACAAAATTAATAAAATTGTAAATTGTTTTTTCATAAATTTTAAAATTATTATAACCACAAAACCCCGCGCCAGCGGGACCTTGCGGTCGCATACTCCTTTCGAAATATGACCCAACGAAGAGTCGCTGAACGCGGGGTCCAGTATCTTCGTTGGGATTTCAGCCATACCTCGCGACAAAAGCCACGAGGGTTAGGCGGATTGTTTTAATTGTTAATTATAAAGTAGCATATTGGGATGAAAAAATCAACTTGGCGGCGCATTTCGCGAAGCGAAATACGAAAAAATACGGCGGGGCGGAAAAGCGGGCGGGCAAAAATTCCCTCCCCTTAAACCCCTTCCTTTTTGCCCGCCCGCTTTTCTTGGGGGTTAGAGGGGGCTTTGCCCCCTAACTGATTACTTTTAAATTATTTTAATATATTTTTCAGCTTAAATTCTTTTTTTGCCTACGCCGTGCCTTTGGAAGGCAAGTCCTTGCTTTGTGGATTAAATTCGGCAGGACGAGAGTAAAAGCATGCCCCGTTGAAAGCCTGCTTTCTTGCGGGGTTCGCTGAAATTTTTTTTGGGGAGCATTGCTTAACGAAACGAACTCATCTTCAGTTTTCCGCCCTAAGGCGGAAAAATTTTCAGGCGAGAATTCAGCCCCGCCCCGCACCTCGCAGGCGGGGCTTTCGGTTTGGAGCGAATTAAAAAGGTTTTCCCCTAAAACAAAAGAAATTTTAATGCTTTCGGGCGAATAGGTTATTTTTTGTTTTGAGGGCGGTATCAATTTTTTCTTTTTCTTTTTTTCAAATATTTGGTATAATAGGAACGAACCCAATCCATACGCTCCGCGATTTTTTATTATAACTTAATTGTTGTAATACCGAAGGGGCAACTCCTGTCAATTTCGCGAAAGCGGGATTGGGTTCGCAGGGTTGCCCCTTTGGTTTTTAAAAATATGAATTATAAAAATTGCGCGATTTATACAAGAGTTTCAACCGATAACCAAGCGGAAAAAGAGTTTTCGTCTTGCGAGGCCCAGGAGCAAAAAATAAAGTCGTTTATCTCCAGCCAGAACGATTGGCGAGTTTTCAAAGTTTATTCCGACGCTGGCTATTCAGGGGTAACCCTTGAAAGGCCTGCTCTGCAACAACTGCTTTCGGATTTAAAAAAAGAAAAAATTGATATTGTTTTTGTGTATAAAATCGACCGGCTCACCCGTTCGCCCAAGGACTTTTATCAGTTGATCGAATTTTTTGAGCAAGCAAAAATTGATTTTATTTCTATTACTGAAAGATTTGACACTTCAACGCCAGCGGGCAGATTGCTTCGCAACATCATGCTTACTTTTTCCCAGTTTGAAAGAGAACTAACTAGCGAGCGGACAAAAGACAAAATGCTGGAGCGGGCTAAAAAAGGCATGTGCAATGGCGGAAATACGCCTTACGGATACGCGCGCGAAAACAAAAAGCTTATCCCCTGCCCGAAAGAAGCCGAAGAAATAAAATCAATTTTTGAAAACTATCTTGAAATCGGCTCATTGTCAAAAGTATATAAAATGGCAATAGAAAAAGGCATAAAAAATAAACGGGGCAAAAATTTCTCTAAAACTACTATCTTCTCTATATTAAGAAATGTCGTTTATGTCGGAAAAATAAAATATAACGATGAAATTTATCAAGGCACGCATGAATCGATAATCTCGGAAGAAATTTTTGCCCTTGCTCAAAAAATACACAAAAACAAAAGAAAAAATTTTAGAGTATACAAAAATTTTCTTTTCGGCGGTTTGATAAAATGCGAAAAATGCGGCTCTAAAATGACCTCTTATTTTACGAATAAGAGAACGAACGGAAAGCTGACGAGATATTATTACTATCGCTGTACCTCTACTTTGGGGCACGACTGGCAAGCCTGTTCGGTAAAACAAGTATCCGCCGAAAGATTGGAAAATTTTTGTATTGAAAATTTAGAGCGAATTTCCGTTGACAGCGATTATATTGAAAATCTAGTTTTTCGGCTAAACTATGAATTACAAAATAATCAACCTAATTCGCAAAATGAGGCGTTGCGAACGCCCCACGAGGCCGAATACGAACTGACGCCTGCATGCTCTAAATTTTCGCAATTTTCGTCAGAGAAAATTGCTCACACTCTAAAATTTTTCCTTTCTGCCCTCAAAACTAAGACGGGAGTCGAAAGAAATCTTTTAGCTAAAAGATTTCTTAAAAAAATAACTTATTCGCCCGAAAGCATTAGAATTTCTTTTGTTTTAGGGGAAAATCTTTTTAATTCGCTCCAAACCGAAAACCCCGCCTGCGAGGTGCGGGGCGGGGCTGAATTTTCGCCTGAAAAGCTTTCCGCCTTAAGGCGGAAAGCTAACAATGAGTTCGTTGCGTTCAATAGGGCTCCGATTTTACGCCGAAGTTCGAACGGAATTCAAAAAAAGGTTTTAAACTATTTTATATAAAGCTTTTAAAAGCGCCCGCCCCCGCTTTTAAAAGCAAAATTTCCCCGCGGGCAAAGCCCGGCTTTAGACGATTTCAAGTTTTTCCGCTGGCGAAAGCCCGCTCCGCCCCGCGCCTGCGGGGCGATTTGGCGGCAAATTATTTTTATTTTATATTATTGTTTTTTCTTAAAGATGCATTTCTAAGATCAACTCCTAGTTTAAGTTGGCCTCTTGGATCTGACAAAAAATACCCTCCGTAAAATAACTTATTTAGTTCACCATGTGCCATGCTATTACGTAAATTTTTTATATCTTTTAATACTTTGGTATAAACATCCATTTTTGGATTTGAAATATAGTGTTCTTCAATGAATTTAATTTTTTGTCCAAAAGTCATTTCGTCTAACATTTTATCAATCTCTTTAGAATCTTTATGAAGATTAGTCTCTACATAAAAAATCGAATCCCTAATTTCCCTTTCTACAAAATAAGAAAACCACAAAACAAATTCAGCGGCATCAATACTGTCTTGTTTTACTAATTCTGGAAATCTTTTTCTGGCCATTAACTTACCAATTTCTAACTTTTTTAAATCATCTAAGCTCCCGCCCCTTTGTTCAATTAAAGTAAAAAGTTTGTCAGGATTAGAAAATAATAAGTCGAATATTTCTTGTTCATCCATAGTAAAAAATATTTATAAAATGTAAGTTTAGTTAATATTTATCAATAATGCTTTTAAGAGACATCTTTATTGAATTTACGGCATCAAAAAAGCCAGTAGTGATACTTTGAATTTCCTGTTTATTGAGCTTCGCAAGCACTTCTTCGGTGCTTAAGTAAAGATTAAATGATGGTATTTTAGCTTCAATTAGATCGAGATCTTTTTTATACTCACTATTTAAAATTAAATATGTAGATAATTTATTAAATGAATTATTTATGTCATTCACATATTGATTAAATCTAATTTTATTTTGGTTTACGAGATAATCAGGTGACATCGTATTAATTTTATCTAGAAGTACTTTAGCCTCGGGTATTATCCCATTATATATATTAAGCTGTGCTTGATAATCTTTAACAGAAATGTTGATATGAGTTAGCAAAATAATTGCAAGCTCGCGTATTTTTTCTCGCTTAGAAAAATCGGCATCTAAATATTTTTGCCGACGATAAAGTCTTAAACCCAAAAGAGCTAAAAGAAATCCAGCGAAAAGCGTACCGATAAAAGTATTATTTAAGAGTTTTAATAACTCGTAAAATATGTGGGATATAATATCCATATAATTTTTTATAAAAATTATTATAACGTAGCTCTATTAAAAATAATAATATATTTTGTTTATTTTTGACTTCGGTAAATTTTCGGTATATACTATAAATATAACATGTGGATAAATAATGTCAATATATGCAAACTCTAACAAAGAGACAAAAACAGATCTTAGACTTCGTTGGGGAATATATTAAAAAAAGTGGTATATCCCCTACTTACGAAGAAATAAAAAAACGCTTCAAACTTTCCGCGCTTTCTACGGTGCATCAACATGTTGAGGCGTTGATAAATAAAAATTATTTAATAAAAAATGAGAATTCTTCAAGGGGTATAGAAATTAAAAAAACTATAGATGACTTTATCCAAATTCCATTAAAAGGTACAATCGCCGCCGGGCAACCGATTGAAGCGACAGAAGAAAGAGAAACTATCGCGGTACCTAAAATTAATTTACCGGAAACATCCGATATTTTTGCTTTGCGCGTAAGCGGTGACAGTATGACCGGAGAAAATATCAGCGACGGTGATATTGTAATAATAAAAAGCCAATCAACGGCCGATAGCGGACAAAAAGTTGTGGCCTTAATTGATAATTGCGAAGTAACACTAAAAAAAATTTATAAAGAAAAAAATAGGATCCGTTTGCAACCGGCAAATTTAAGAATGAACCCAATATATGTTAAACCGGAAAATTTAATGATCCAGGGGATAGTAATTGATGTTATTAAAAATATAACAACTGAGCTACAGGCAGAGGAAAAAAAGGTAGTACAATACAAAGAGTTACCATTAAATAAGATTATTTGCGGTGACTGCGTAGATACTCTTAAAAACCTGCCAGATAATTCTGTCGACATGGTAGTCACCTCGCCGCCATATGATGAAGTTAGAAAATATAATGGTTTTAGTTTTAACTTACACGAAACTGGTAAAGAATTATTCCGCGTTCTAAAAGACGGCGGAATTGTAGCCATGGTCATACAAGATCAAACAAAAAACTTTGGCAAATCCCTCACCTCTTTCCGTACAATAGTAGATTGGGTTGATAATATCGGCTTTAAACTTTTCGAAACGGTTATATACAGAAAATACGGCACCGAAGGCGCTTGGTGGAAGTATAGATTTCGCGTTGATCATGAGTATATGCCAATCTTCATAAAAGGCGAAAGACCAGCTTATTTTAACAAAGAACCATTAAAAGTGCCGTCCAAACATGGCGGCAAGGTTATGACTGGAAGCGGAAACCGAAAAACGGATGGCACAACCACCAAAACGATAACTAGACAAATCAACGCCATGAAATGTCGTGGAACTATTTGGGACTATTTAAACGCGGGAGATAAAAATCCATTAAAAAGAAAACATCCGGCTGTTTTCCCGGATAAGATTCCTTATGATTTCATTCAATGTTTTTGCCCGAAAGATGGCATTGTTTTAGATCCGTTTGTCGGCTCTGGCTCCACGGTCGTTACCGCCAAGCAGCTCGGAAGAAAATATATCGGTATTGATATTTCGGAAGAGTATTGCGAATTATCGAAAGAAAGATTAAAAACAGTCAACGAGGGCTTATTTGATAAATTAAAATAATTTATCTGGCGCTTCTATTGTATATTCAATATTCTGGCCGTTTGTCATAGCCCAAGTAAGCGGCTTTTCTAATAAAAATTCTTCGAATGTTTTATTGTTCAAACGAATATTTTTGCCGGTAAAATCGCCTTTTGTAAATTTATATAACTTAAAATTTTCCCAAGTCCAACTGTTTTGATTATACTGCCAACCGGTCAAGCCGGATAATATTTTAATAAATTTTTCAATCCTCTCTTTCGCTTCTAAATTGATTTTATAGGATTCATCATGTTTTTCAATATTAGCCGGTGAGCCATCAGCTTCTGATATTCTTAATCTATCGCCTCTTTCCTTAACAACGCTAATTTCATCTCTTTTTCTAAAAAATTCATCCATTTCCTTCATGAGAGAAAATACGCTATATTTTTCGTTTTCAAAAACATTTTTTAACGGGCTCGATTCTTCATTCGCTCGTAAATAATTTAACCAATTCAAAACATTTTCAGGATACTTAAAAAGAACATTAAATGTCCCATCGGTAAAAAATAATGCGCGAATCGCGGTTTCCGGTATTTTAAATTTTATTTTTGAGCCGAGTATCCCTATTAAAAAATGTATAGTAGCTAATGGATATTTTAATCGAAAATTATTATAACCGTCATAATCTCGTAAATTATTTGGCTGGATACAGTTCTTATAATTATCCCAGTTTGCTGGCTTTTTTCTTTTATTAAACTGAACCATATGATGGCCAACGCTTTTTATATCTTTTCTAAAAACTTCCATATCTAAAAATACGCAATCTTTGGCTGAAACATCTTTATCTAATAACATCACTTTACCATCATAAAAACCTTTTATTCGCCAGTTTAAATAAGCGGACATAAACAGGCCGCACAATAAACCATCACTATCGGGGCTTAAAATACAATTTTGCTCCTTCTTTATTATCCAGGGGTAATTTTTAACTATTTTTTCGTAGTCAATTTGATCTGTTTTACCTAATAATAATTCTTGAATCTTAGACATAATTATTCAACAAAAAAATTTATACTCTTTTTATAAATTCTTGCTAATTCTTTTAACTCGGCGATATCAACTCTTCTCTCGCCTCTTTCAATTTTTGAAATATATGATTGTGGCTTGCCTAATTTTTTTGCTACTTCAATCTGTTTAAGACCAGCTTCTTGCCTAGCCTTTTTTAATTTTTCTACAGCGGTTTTATATTCCTTAGAATAAATAGATTTTGGCATATAGTGCTATTCTACGCTTTTAATTATAAATCCTATTGTAGGATAACCCAAAATAGGATATAATATAATTAATACAATTATATCAATAAATTCAACAAAAAAGAAAAGTTTGCTTTTGGCTTAAAATATTCAGTGGATATAATCTGCGCTCGCTCGGAAATAAAAAAAATGAATTTTTTATTTCTCTCGCTCGTTTGATTATAAAGTTCGAGCCGATATTTTTTACAGGTTCTTTGGCAGTTTTTTAAAGTCGGGCTTTGCCCGCGGGGAAATTTTTACCCCGTTGAATAACTGGGGATTGCTTTTAAAATCGGGGGCGGGCGCTTTTAAAAGCTTTATATAAAATAGTTTAAAACCTTTTTTTGAATTCCGTTCGAACTTCGGCGTAAAATCGGAGCCATGTCGCATACGCCTGCCTTCGGCAGGCAAGCGCCCACTCAAATTCAGCTAAAAATTCAAACTTTCCGCCTTGCCCGAGCGACAGCGAGGAAAGCCAAAAGCAAACTTTTCTTTTTTTCTTTTTATTTAAATACTGATTTAAATCATGATTAAAATCAGTATTTCTTTCAAAATTATGAAATATATACTTTACGCCCGTAAATCCACCGATGAAGACGATAAACAAATCTTATCCATTGAATCACAAATGGCCGAATTAAAAGAATTTGCCGCCAAAGAAAAACTTGAAATCGCCGCCTCGCTCTGCGAGGCAAAAACTGCCAAAGAACCTGGCCGAATGAAATTCGGCA
>Ga0209211_10006824_pt1 | contig 16317 bp, 12 predicted proteins | sample RifGroA2_FD_183992 | JGI IMG/M metagenome (GOLD analysis project Ga0209211, IMG submission 183992) | Groundwater microbial communities from Rifle, Colorado, USA - Groundwater A2 (SPAdes) (version 2) | ecosystem: Environmental > Aquatic > Deep subsurface > Groundwater | place: Rifle, Colorado... | reverse complement strand
CATGCCGTTGAAAAGAGTGTCCAGTGTCGCCAGTTGAGTCATTACGTGGCCTTGTTCGTGTGCGTATGCCAAGCTCGCGCCATGTCGCGCGCCAGCAAGAAACTTCCATTGCATGAATGGTACGTCATCTCCCTGCGCCCTCTCGCACAGCACGGTGGCGTACGGAAAAACGCGGCAAAATTCGGCGCGCGTACCTTTGCGCTGTCGACCGTGCGCCTGCACGCAATCGAGGCGAAGACGAGCCTGCGCCAGGCGCTGCGCTGTTCGCGCGTGGTGGTCACCAGCCCTGCCGCGGTGCGCTTCGCGCAGGCGCAGATCGCCCTCGGCAGCAGGCCGGGACAACGTTGGTTCGCACTCGGCGCCGGTTCGGCGGCGGCGCTGCATCGTTGCGGGATCGATCACGTGCGGGTGCCCGCACGCGGCTCCGATTCGGAAGCGCTTCTGGCGCACGAGGACCTTCGCCACGTGCACGGCGATCGGATCGGACTGATCACCGCGCCCGGAGGTCGCGGCCTGCTGGCGAGCGCGCTGCAGGCGCGCGGCGCCACGCTGCTTGTCGCCGAGGTCTATCGCAGGGAAGCCCTGCGCCCGGCCGCCGCGCGTCTGCGCGCACTCGACGCGCTGCCGGCGTCGAGCGCTGTGTTGATGACCAGCGCTGAAGCGTTTTCCGTGCTCTGGCGCGTACTGGACGATGCCGCCCGGGCACGGCTGCTACGCCGTTGTTGCGTCGTCGCCAGCGATCGACTCGCCGCCCAGGCGCGGGCGCTGGGGTTCGCGACGGTACTGCGCGCCGCCGACGCGCGGCCGGCCAGCCTGCTCGCGGCGCTCGCCAATCACGCCGGCGTACGCGGCTTCCGGTAGCATTTGCTGGCATTTTGCGTTTCATCGACTATGAGCGAATCCGTGTCCGACGTCGTAACCCCGCCCCCGTCCCGCCGCCTGCCCGGCGCCCTGTGGTTCCTGTTGGCCATCGGCATCACGCTGGCGGCGTTGCTCGCCTGGAAAGCCTGGTCCGGCCGGATCGGCAACGATCCGGTGGTCGACTTGCGCCCGGAGGCGCTGGATGCGCGCCTGCTGCAGGTGGAAGCATGGGTGGCCTCGATACGTCGCGGGCAGGAGTCGTTTAACCAGAAGCTGACCGATACACGCGCCCGCACCGGACTGCTGCGCGATGAAGTGCTGGCGCTTGCCCAACGTTCGTCGCTGATCGAGGACAGCGTGCGCGAGCTCTCCGTGGGCCAACGCGACGGCGTGGCTGCGCTGCGCCTGGATGAAGTGGAACTGTTGCTGACACTGGCGCAACAACGCCTGCAGCTGGCCGGTGATCTGCCGGGTGCGGTGCGCGCGACGCAGTTGGCTCAAGGCGTGCTGTCTTCTCAGAACGACCCGGCCCTGCTCGATCTGCGGCAAACCCTGGTTCAGGAACTGACCGCCCTGCGCGCGTTGCCGGAGATTCCTGCGGCCCGCGCGGCTGGCGAACTCGACGCGCTGGAGGCGGTGCTGTCCAAACTCCCGCAGCGCGCCGCCACGCTTCGCCACGCCGCCGGCGAGGCTGGCGACGAGTCCGGCCTGCAGCGCTTGCTGGATTCGTTGATCCAGGTGCGCCGCAGCGGTGAACAAGATCTGCTGTCGCCCGCCGACCGCGGCGCCGGCGAAGCGGCGCTGGCGCTGGAGATCGCCCTGGCGCGCACCGCGTTGGCGCGAAGCGACGAGACTGCGTTCAGGCATTCGCTGCTACGCATGGACGGATGGCTGCAACGTTTGTTTCCGGACAGTCCGTTGTTGCGCGAGCGGCGCAAGCGCCTTGGCGACCTGCGCGAGTTGGGACTGAGTTACCAGCTGCCGGTCGCCGGATCCACGTTGCAGCAACTGCACGCGTTGCGGCGCAGTCGCCGGGCCGGACTGTGAATTTTTTTCGCACCCTGCTCTGGTGGTTGCTGCTCGCCGCGTTCGGCGCGCTGGCGTGGGACTTGTTTTCGCTCGACCTGGGTGAAGTGCTGGTTCGCTGGCACGGCACCACCATCACCACTACGGTCGCATTCTTCCTGGTCGGCTGGGCCCTGCTCTGGTTTGGCCTGTGGCTGGTATGGACGCTGGTGCGCCTGCCGTTCACCGCCTGGCAGCGAATGGCGCAGACGCAGGCGCGCAATCGACTGGTCAATGGCCTGGCGGCCCTGCACGAAGGTCGCCATGCACGCGCCGAAAGCCTGCTCGACAAAGCCGCGGAAGAACCCGCGCTGAGTACGGTGGCGCGCCTGGCCGCGCGCGAAGCGGCCTTGGGCCGGGGCGATCTGGTGGCCGCCGCCTCGCAACAGGCGGCATTGTCCAGACACGATCCGATGGCCGCGGCGCTGAACACGGCCACGATCCTGCTCGAGCAGGACAAGGCGCGCCTGGCGCTGGAGGTGCTGCAGCCCTGGTACGACCGGAACGCGCTGCCGCCGCGCGGCCTGCAATTGCGCGGCGAAGCCCTGGTCAGTATCGGCCGCGCCGCCGATGCCATCGTCTTGCTGGCGCTGCTGGCCAATGAACAAAGCCATTCGCCCGAACAGCTGGCTGCGCTGGAACGGCGCTGGCAGGCGGCGGCGCTGCGCCAGGCTGCGCATGCTAACGAGTTGCACCAACGTTGGCAGCAGTTGCCGGCGCGCCTGAGCGAGCACGAAGACGTGTTGCTGGCGTATGCCGCGCGAGCCGGCGAGCTGGGCCTTGAAGCCGATGCCGCGAACGCGCTGGCCGATGCCCTCGATCGCCACTGGAGCGAGAACCTGATCAGGCAATTTGCGCGGCTGCCGCCGGCGCGCGAAGACCTGCGCATGGCGCGCGCCGAACGCTGGCTGGCCGATCACCCGACCAGTCCGGAATTGGCTTTGTGCCTGGGCCGTTTGTGCAGCCGCGCGCATCTGATGGGCAATGCCGAAGAAATGCTGCACCGGGCGATAGCCCAGGGCGCGGGGGCCGACGCCTGGGAAGAACTGGGCAATGTCTACACCGCGCAAGACGATGCCGCGCGCGCGCAAGCCTGTTACGCCAATGCCTTGCGCAACTTGCGCGGCGAGCCGGCACGCAGTCTGTCGGGTCGCAGTCTGCGCGAGCAGATCGCCGACGAAGCCGTCGCCGAGCAGCGCGACGAACACGGTCTCCCCCACCTCCGCTACTAACCTGTAGGAGCGGCTGACCAGACATACGTCTGTTAGAAGCCAGCCGCGAAGCTCTTTCTCGCTCCGTAGCGCGTTCCCGAACTTACACGCGGCCGCCGGCGGTGGCGGGGGTATTGGCGCCCGTCATAGAAAACATCCTGTTTTCTAAGACGGCCGTTCCTTGCTGTCCTGCACCACTTCGCCAATACCCCCGCCACCCCCGACGTCCCCACCGACTGGCAATCGCTTCGGCTCAAGACGAGATCAAGTGCAAAATTTCCTTCGCACTGTGCAAGGCTTGGGCTCGCACCGGCAGCGCATCTAGGCGCCCGGGCACGAACACATCTCGGATTGCGTCTAGCGCTCGATGATCGCGACCACGCCCATGCCGCCAGCCGTACAAATCGAGATCAGTGCGCGCCCTGAGCCACGTTCCTGCAACAGCTTGGCCGTGGTTGCGACGATGCGTGCGCCGGTCGCGGCGAAGGGGTGACCGATGGCCAGCGACGAGCCAACGACGTTTAGCTTGCTGCGATCGATCGAACCCAGCGCCGCCTCGAGGCCGAGGCGGGTCCGGCAATACTCGTCCGACTCCCAGGCCTTCAGTGTGCATAGCACCTGGGCGGCGAAGGCTTCGTGGATCTCGTAAAAATCGAAATCCCGCAGCGACAGATTGTTGCGCTTGAGCAGCTGCGCCACCGCAATCGTCGGCGCCATCAACAAGCCTTCGCCGTGTTCGAAATCCACTGCGGCCACCTGCGCATCGACGAAGTAGGCCAGCACTTCCTTGCCGTGCTCGCGCGCCCAGTCCTCCGAGGCCAGCAGCGCCGCGGAAGCGCCGTCCGACAGATTGGTCGAGTTGCCGGCGGTCAGCGTGCCCTGGCCCGAGCTCTTGTCGAATGCCGGCTTGAGCGATGCCAGCTTCTCCAGCGTGGTATCGGCGCGCAGGATGTTGTCGCGCTCCACGCCCCGGAACGGCACCACCAGGTCCTTGAAGAAACCGCGCTCGTACGCGGCGGCGGCATTCTTGTGCGAGTCGTAAGCAAGCTGGTCCTGCTCGGCGCGCGGAATCCGCCATTCCTTCGCCATCATCTCGCAATGCTCGCCCATGCTCTTGCCGGTGCGCGGTTCGCTGACGCCGGGGAATTCCGGTTTGAATTCGGCGAAGGAAAATCCTTTGGCGGCCGCGCCCAGGCGCTGGCCGAAACTCCTGGCCATGTTCAAGTTGAGCAGTCGCCGGCGCAGTTTCTTGTTCACCGCGATCGGCACATCCGAGGTCGTGTCCGAGCCGCCGCCGATACCGGCTTGGATCTGACCGAGCGCGATCTTGTTGGCGATGGTGATCAGCGTGTCCAGGCCGGTGCCGCAGGCGCGCTGCAGGGTGATGCCCGGCGTCAACGGCGACAGGCCGGACGACAGCGCCGCTTCACGGCCGAGGTTCCAGTCGGAGGAATGCTTGAGCACCGCGCCCATCGCCACCTCGCCGAGTTGTTCGCCCTGCAAGCCGAATTTTTCCACCAGCGCGCCCAGCGTCTTGATCGACATGCCCAAGTTGCCGACATCGAAATACGCGGTGTTGTTCTTGCAGAAGGGAATGCGAACACCGCCAAGGATGGCGACGCGACGGGCAGTACTCATGGGACGGTCCTTGAAAGGGCGGCGCGGGGCGCTGGCATAATGGCGTGGCCATAGCTTAGTGGCCTTGGCCCCGGAATCCAAACGCGGGCGTATGGAGTGTTATGACCGTCATTCGCAGTTGCCTCGGCGCGCTCGCGCTGGAGCTGACCCCCGGCACACAAGCCGCCCACTTCGTGCTCGACCAGGCCGCCGCCGGCGAGTTGGCCGCCTTGGTCGCACGCGATCTGGCCCGGTTTGCGCCGCAGGCCGCGCAGCTCGACCTGGCGCTCATTGCCGGCTTGTTCGACCCGGTCGAGCTGCTGCGTCCGCGCTGGCCGCTGCACCGCGAGCTGGAGCAACTGGTCGTGCAAGCGCCGGGTGCCGGCGAGGCGCGCGTGATCGCCATTGCCGGCCAGGGCGGACAGATGCCGGACGGCCTGCAACCGCAGGCGGATTTCGCCGAAGGTGCGTTGCGCCTGTTGCCCTTGTTGCTGCGCGGCGATGCGGCGATCGCCGATGCCGTCGATGCGCAGTTCGAGCAGTCGCTGCTCGAGCTCGGCATGGCCGGCGCCGATACCGCACTTTTGGCGCAACGCGTCTTCGGCGCCAGCATCGAGCACGCCCGCTACCTGACCGTGCACGACCTGGCGGCGATGATGGCGATGCAATACGACAACGTCGGACTCGGCGCCTTGTGGCCGCTGATCGAGGCCGCGCTGCTGGCGCCGGAACAGGAACAGTGGCTCGACGCGCCACCGGAACCGCTGGTGCGCCTGGTCGATGGCGAAGCGCGCATGGCGATGCTCGATGACGAAGCGTGGGCGGGCAGCGGGCTGGCGCCAGGCTCGGGCGAACACGACCAGCAACGGCTGGGCCGCGCCTTCGACCGCTTCCAGATGCGCCAACGGCAGATCGCCGCGCTGCTGCAGGCGCACGGCATCGCCATCACGTTCGATCATTGTCCGGCTGGAAAGGACGCGCGCGCGATCTTGCGCGCCTAGTCAGTCGCGTCGCTGCGTCAGGTCGGCTTCGAACATGCGATAGCCGGAATCGACCATGCCCAGGAACTCATAAGTGCGATGGGCGTTGACGTTGTCGCGGTCGGCGTACAGGCGTAGCCCGCACACATCGTCGCGCGCCTTGGCCAGCGCCAGCACGTAGGCATACAAGGCGCGATAGACGCCGCGGCGGCGATGGCCGGTGACCACATAGACGCTCTGGATCCACCACCACCAGGCGCAGCGCCAATCGCTCCACTCGTAGGTGATCATCAGCGTGCCGACGGGCTCGCCGGCGATCTCGGCCATGAAGTACTGTCCGCGCACCGGGTCTTCGATCGCCAACTGGATGCCGCGGCGAACCGTGTCCGAGTCCAGCTGCTTGTCTTCGGTTTCCAGCGCCATGGCTTCGGCCCAGCGCGCCATCAACGAAACATCGTCGAGGTCGGCGGGACGGATGCGGATGGCCTCGACGGGGGTCGCGGTCGGTGTCATGGTTTTTTCCGGGGGCGTGCGCCGAGTTTACGCGTCAACGTGTTGCGCCCCAAGCCCAGCTTCTGCGCGGCCTGCTGCCGGTGGTCGCCGGTGTGGGCGAGCGCCGCCTCCAGCAACACCTGGTCGAAGCGCTCGCGCAGCCGGGCGTGGATATCGACTTCCTCGGCAGCCAGCGCGGCGTCCACCGCAGCCGCCAGCGGTCGTGTCCAGTCGGCCTGCGCCGAGGGCAGCGGAGCCGGGCGGAACAAGGTCTTCAGGTCCTTGACCGTGATCGTCTCGCCGGGCGCCAGGGCCGCGAGACGCCAGCACAGGTTTTCCAGTTCGCGAATATTTCCCGGCCAATCGTGTTGCTCCAGGCGCTTGAGCGCATCGGCCGGCAGCTGCTTGACCGCGGTGCCGAGTTTGCCGGCGGCCTCGGCCAGGAAGCGGCCGGCGAGCAAGGGCAGGTCGCCCTTGCGTTCACGCAGCGGTGGCAGCGCCAGGCGCACGACGTCGAGCCGGTGCAGCAGATCGGCGCGGAAACGGCCGTCCTGCACCAGGCTATCGAGATCCTGGTGGGTGGCGGCGATCACGCGCACATCGACGCGGATCAGCTCGCGGCCACCAACGCGGAAGAACTCGCCTTCTGCCAGCACGCGCAACAACCGTGTCTGCAAGCTGGCCGGCATGTCGCCGATCTCATCCAGGAACAGCGTGCCGCCATCGGCCTGCTCGAAGCGGCCGACTTGGCGTTTGTTGGCGCCGGTGAACGCGCCGGCCTCGTGGCCGAATAATTCCGACTCCAGCAATTCGGCGGGAATGGCGGCCGTATTCAACGCCACGAAAGGTTTGCCGGCGCGCGGCGATTCGCGATGCAAGGCGCGCGCCACCAGCTCCTTGCCGGTTCCGGTCTCGCCGGTGATCAGCACGCCGAGCGGCGCCTGCGCGAGGCGACCGATGGCGCGGAACAAGGCGCGCATGGCCGGCGTGTTGCCAAGCAGCTCCTGGCCGGCGACGGGTTCTTCAACCACCGCGGCGGTCAACAAGGCTTGCGGCAACGCGCGATCGGCCAGCGCAACCGCATCGTCGAGGTCGAAAGGTTTAGACAAGAACTCGTGCGCGCCACCGCGAAACGCGCCGGCGGTGCTGGCGATGTCGGTGTAGGCCGACATCACGATCACCGGCAGCTGCGGGTGCCGCGCCTTGAGCGCATCCAGGAAGGCCAGGCCGTCGACCCCGGGCATGCGCACATCGGTGAACACCAGGTCGGGCGCCGCTTCGCTGCCCAGCGCATCCAGCGCCGGCCGCGCGCTGTCGAACGCCTGCACCCGGTAACCGGCATCGCGCAGCGCCTCGGCCAGCACGAAGCGCACCGCGCGATCGTCGTCGACCACCCAGACGCGTGCGGTCAAACCCTTGCCGGCGCGCTCACTGGTCATCGCCAACCTCGTCCTGCAAGGGCACCGGGATCAGCAGCGTGAACACCGTGTGCCCCGGGCGCGATCGGTAACTCAGCGAGCCGCCGTGTTCGCGCGCCACCTGCTGCGCCAGCGGCAAGCCCAGGCCGGTGCCTTCGGCGCGACCGGACACCAGCGGCAGGAAGATGCGTTCGGCCAGGTCGTCGGGAACGCCGCGACCGTTGTCGGCGATCTCCACGCGCACGGCCAGGCGGTGCGGCGTATCGCCGATCAGCACGTGGTACTCGGCGCGCGTGCGCAACGACACCGTGCTGGCGCCGGACTCGAGCGCGTTGCGCACCAGGTTCCACAAGGATTGTGTCAGCCGGTCGGCGTCGCCCTCGATTTCCGGCAGGCTGGGGTCGTAGTCACGCACCAGCTTGATCGACCAGGCGGCTTCGGCATCGGCCAACTGGCGCACGCGTTCGAGCACGGTATGGATGTTGAGCGCGGACAATGCCTGCGGCGGCGCCGGATTCATCAGCCGCTCGACCAACGCCGCCAGGCGGTCGACTTCGGCGCCGATCAATTCGACCAGTTCCCGCGCGTCACTGCCCTCGACCCGGCGGCCGAGCAATTGCGCCGCGCCTTTCATGCCGGCGAGCGGATTGCGGATCTCATGCGCCAGTCCTTTTAGCGCCGCCGACAATGCCGCCGGCAAGGTGGTCGCGGGATCCTCGCCGGGAAATTCGTCGGTAGGATGCACTTCCACATACACGCCGCCGGCGTCGCTGCGGCTCAGCCACAGCTCGGCGAAGTGTTCCGCGCCGCCGGGAAAGGCCAAGCGCGCGCGGCGCACGCGCAGCGCCTCGCCGGACTCGGGCAGCCGCTGCAGCAGCGCCGACAGCCGTTCCAATTCCGTGTCCAGTTCAGTCAACGCCATGCCCTGCAGTCGCCGCGCGCTGACTCCGAGCCAGCTGGCGAAGGCAGGGTTGCAGCTGACTAGGCGGCCGGCCGGATCCAGCGCAGCGACCGGGGTCGCCAACAGGTCCAGGGCGGCAGGAAGGGCATCGGACATTGCACCATCATAGTGCAGGAGGCTCAGTGCCTGATATTGACGAACGCGTCCTCGTCGAGACTGCCGTCCTGGTCGAGCACCGCGAACTTCGACTTGTTCGCGTCGAAGATGACCGGCACCGGCCGCTGTTCAGGGTCGTGGCGCACGAAACGCAACTCCCAGCCGAATTTCTCCAGCTCATCCAGGGTCTCCCGCTGGTCCGTGTTGAGTTCGGACTTCAGGATGTCCAGCAGCGGCTTGCGCGCTTTGCGGCGTTCCTCATCGGTCACGACGGTTCTTGCCCGGGTGGATGCAACTGGCAGGATAGCGCCATCCCGCGCCGGACCGCCAGCTACCTGCCGCCGGCATTGAGGTCTAACATGCCCCAACCACGGGAAGGCGCCATGAAGACGCATCTAGGCCATTACGAAATCGTCGCCGAACTCGGTCGCGGGGGCATGGGCGTGGTCTACAAGGGCTACGAACCATCGCTGGCCCGCTACGTGGCGATCAAGGAATTGTCGCCCAGCCTGGCGCACGACGCCGCGGTCGTCGAACGCTTCCTGCGGGAAGCGCGGTCGATGGCCATGCTCAACGACCCGCATATCATCCAGATCTATTCGATCGGGCAGGAAAACGAGCAACCGTTTTTCGTCATGGAATTCGTCGACGGCATTTCCGTGGCCGGGCTGATCGTGCGCGATCACCGCCTGCAGTCCGGCGATGCGCTGAAGATCGTCGAGCAGACGGCGCACGGCCTGGCCACGGCGCATGACCGCGGCGTCATCCACCGCGACGTCAAACCGGCCAACCTGATCCTCAGCCAGCGCGGCCAGGTGAAAATCGCCGACTTCGGCATCGCGCTGGCCAACAGCGACATGAATGCCAAGCTGACCTCCGCCGGCGAGGTGGTCGGCACGCCCGGCTACCTGTCGCCGGAAATCCTGCTCGGCAATCCGGTCGACCAGCGTTCGGACCTGTACGCGCTCGGCGTGGTGCTGTTCGAGATGCTGACCGGGCGCACGCCGTTTTCCGATGCCAGCGTGTACAAGCTGATGCTCAGCGTAGTCGAGTCGGAAGTGCCGGACGTACGCGAGATAAATTCCGAGATCGATCCCGGCGTCGCCGCCATTCTCGGCAGAATGCTGCTCAAGGATCCCGCCAAGCGCTACCAGAGCATGCGCGAGTTGATCGCGGACCTGGAGAAGCATCCGCTGATTGCCCGCGGCGGACCGATCAAATTGCAATTGAGCCCGGCCAGCCCGGCAGTGAACACGCTGGTTGGCCTGGCCACGCCGATGACGCCCGGACTCGGGGCGCGCAGCCCGGCGCCGCCGCCGGAGATGGGCCGACGCGGCCCAGTGTTGACGCCGCCGGGTGCAGCGCCGAGCCCGGTTCCTGCCGCCGCCGACACGCAAGTGCGCACCAAGTTGGATATCGGCGCCGCCGCAACGCAGCCGTCGCCGCAAACTGCCGCAGGCAAGTCCGGATGGCTGATGTTCACGGCAGCGGCGTTGCTGCTGGTGGTGCTGGCCGGCGCGCTCTGGGCGTTCCGGGGACCGTTGTTCGGGCCGGCGGCAACACAAACGTCGGCCGCAGCTCCGGCGACGGACTGGTCTGCCTGGCACTTGCCTGGTACAGAAGTGCTACTCGCGAACTATCGTGACCTACGTAAACCTGCGCTGACTCAACTACGGCCAGTACTGCGCGAGCTGGGCATCCGCTGGTCGCCGGAACTGGTGTTCAACCTGTTGCTGGGCTTGGTGCTGATCGTGCTTTTCCGCAGCGTTGGTAGCTGGATTCATCGAACGCGAGCTAAACGCGCCTACGCCAGACGCTCGCGCAGGCCGGCTTGACGTTCAGCTCGACGCGAATGTTCGCCTTGGCCTGAAAAAACTTGCGTCCACGTTCTCAAATTTTGGAATATGCTGTTACACGAATGAGTTGACGCTCCGGGGGAGGAGCAAGCGCCGTCAGCAACGTGGAACAAGCCGACCGGTTCGTGATCGTCGAAATCGGTAACGCGGGTTCAAGGGGAACCAATTGGAAAGTCTGATCGGCACTGATCCGAAAATCGTCTTCGCTTTCTGGCTGGGCGTGGCAGTCGCCGCGATGACCTTGCTGATGTTGGTGGTGATCATCGTCATGCGCCAGGTGGTCCTGCATCGGGAGCGGGTCCATGCCCGCGCCGTGGCGTTCTGGTCGACGATCCTGGTCGCCGAACCCGGGTTTGAAACCGGGCCCGTTCCGCCCCTGCCCAATCGCGACCTGTCCGGTTTTCTCCAGGTCTGGAACGAAGTGCACGAACCGCTGCACGGCGCCACCACCGCGCATCTGGGGCGGGTGGCCCGCGAAGTCGGGCTCGAGCAGCGCCTGTACAGGCACCTGGGCCATGGCGGTTTTCATGCCCAACTGGTGGCCATCATCGCGCTGGGCCATATCCAGAATAGTGAGAGCTTCCACCGCGTCGAGCACTTCATCGACGACAAGAATCCGATCGTATCGCTGTGCGCGGCGCGCGCCCTGATGCAGATCGACCCGAAGCGGGCGGTGTCGAAGTTCGTGCCGCAGATCGTGCGCCGTGGCGACTGGTCGCAAGGCAGCGTCGCCAGCATCCTGCACGAGGTCGGCGCCGATCAGGTGACCCGGGAATTGTCCGAGGCGACCTTGCAGGCCAATGCGCAGATCGCACCCCGGCTGATCCGTTTCCTGGCCAGTGTCAGTCCCGAGGCGGCAGCGCCGATCATCCGCAATACCTTGCTGTCGTCGAAGGACGAGCGCTTGATCTCGACCTGCCTGCAAGTGATGACCCATCGCGACGACCTGGATTGCGTGCGGCCCTTGCTGGCGCATCCGCGCTGGCATGTGCGCATGCAGGCGGCAGTCACGCTCGGCCGCCTGGGCGTGCCCGGCGACGAGCAGCGTTTGATCGCCATCCTGTCCGACGAGCAATGGTGGGTGCGCTATCGCGCTGCGCAGGCGCTGAGGAATTTGAGCTTCATCAGTGTTGACGACATGCTGCGCATACAGCAGGCGCAGGCCGACGGCTATGCCCGCGACATCATCCGGCACGTGCTGGCCGAGCAGACCATGGGGGTCGCCGCGTGATCGACTTTTCGGCGGTCGCTGACTTCATTCGTGGCATCCCGTGGATGCAGCTCATCCTCACCCTGCAATGGGTGTTCCTCGCCTATTTCCTCGCCATCAACATGGCGTACCTGGTGCTCAACTACATTTCCGTTTTCAGCATCATCCGTTACATGCGCGATCATCGCGCCGAATACCTGCCCAAGAGCCTGGCCTCCTACCAGCCGCCGGTCAGCATCCTGATCCCGGCGCATAACGAGCACGGCACCATCGTTTCGTCGGTGCACTCGCTACTCGGCCTGAACTACCCCGAGTTCGAGATCGTCGTGGTCAACGACGGCTCGACCGACCATACGCTGCAGGAAGTGATCGATGCCTTCGGCATGGTCGAGTTTCCCGAAGCCTACCGCCGGCGCATCGCCACCAAGCCGGTCACGCGCATCTACGCGTCGTCGCGCTATCCGCAGGTGCGCCTGGTCGACAAGGAAAACGGCGGCAAGGCCGACGCCCTGAATGCCGGTATCAACTGCGCCCGCTATCCCCTGTTCTGCGTGGTCGATGCCGATTGCATCCTGCAGCAGGACAGCCTCGGTCGCGTGGTGCGGCCGTTCCTGGAAGACCCGAGCACGGTGGCGGTCGGCGGTGTGGTCCGCGTGCTCAACGGCTGCACCGTGCACAACGGCTTCCTGGAAAAGATCGACCTGCCGCGCAGCCTGCTGGCCAAGTTCCAGTTGGTGGAGTACCTGCGCGCGTTCCTGTTCGGACGCCTGGGCTGGTCGCCGTTGAATGCCCTGATGGTCATCTCCGGCGCCTTCGGCGTGTTCTACAAGGAGCGCATCATCGCCGTCGGCGGATATCGCTCGGGCACCGTCGGCGAAGACATGGACCTGGTGGTGCGCCTGCACCGCAGCCTGCGTCGCGAGCGGCGGCCGTATCGCATCACCTTCGTGCCGGACCCGATCTGCTGGACCGAGGCGCCCACCGACCTGAAATCGCTGAAGAACCAGCGCATGCGCTGGCAGCGCGGCCTGGCCGAAAGTCTGGCGCCGAATTTCGGGCTGATGTTCAATCGCCACGGCGGCGCCGTCGGCTGGCTGGCGTTCCCGTTCATGCTGTTGTTCGAGTTCATCGGGCCGGTGATCGAAGTGTTCGGCTATGCCGCCATGATTCCGCTGTACTTCTTCGACCTGATTCCGCTGCAGTCCTTCCTGGTGTTCCTGTTCGTCTCGGTCGGCATGGGGGTGTTGCTGTCGACCAACGCGCTGTTCCTGGAAGAACTCTCGTTCCATATGTACCCGCGGTCCTGGCAGCAGCTGCGCATGTTCGGCGTCGCCATCCTGGAAAACTTCGGCTATCGGCAAATTAACTCAATCTGGCGCTTCATGGCCGTGATCAAGTGGCTGTTCTCCTTCTGGACCAAAGGCCACTGGGGCAAGATCGCCCGCGACGGATCCTGGCAGCGGCACGGCGAACGAGCGGAAGACCACGGCACATGAAATCACTGATCCGCTCGCTGGCGCACCTCGCCCTGCTGACCGCCGCCGGCACCGCCGTGGCGCAGACCGACACCGATGCGGCCCAAGCCGCCGTCGAACCGACCGGGAGCACCAGCAAGCTGGGCAGCTTCGACCAGCAATTCCAGGAAGCGCGCCGCATGGCGCTTTCCGGACAGCGCGACGAAGCCATTCGCGCCTATACCGAACTGCTGGCGCGCTCGCCCGGCAACGTCGATGTGCTGCTCGGCCGCGGCCAGGTGTATTCGTGGATGGGCAGCTGGCCGGAGGCCGAGGCCGATCTGCTCGCCGCCACCGCCGCGTCGCCGCGCTATGCCGGCGCCTGGACCGCGTTGGGCAACATGTATATGTGGAGCGACCGTCCCACGCAGGCGATCGACGCCTTCGGTCACGCGATCGACCTGGCGCCGAACGACGCCGCAGCCCGGGTCGCGCGCGGTCGCGCCTATCGTGCCGCCGGCGATGCCGCTGCGGCCGGCGCGGAATTCGATGCCGCCGCCGCGCTTGGCGCCGACCCTGCGCAAGTGGAGGGCTTGAAGCTGTCGCTGACGCCGCGCGTGCAGAATCCGGAGGCCGTGGTTCCCGAAGGCTTCCTGTGGTCGGGCAGCATCGCCTCGAGCTGGACCACGTTCTCGGCAGGCCGTTCCGACTGGAGCGACTACACGCTCTCGGTTCGTCGCCATTTCAGCCGCGGTTCGCTGGCGCTGGAAATGCTCGGCGCCCGCCGCTTCGATACCAACGACAATGCCTGGGCGCTCGACGCCTACGTCCACCTGTGGCCGCGCGCCTATGTAAACCTGCGCTACCAGCACGGACCGGAAGGGGATCTGTATCCGGACCGTTCCTGGCGCGCGGAAATTTTCCAGGGCGTCGGTCGCGGCTGGGAATTGTCCGCCGGCTACGATCGCCTGGAGTTCGCCGACAACGTCGACATGTATTCGTTCGGCATCGGCAAGTACACCGGCAACTACTACGTGCGCTGGCGTCGCCTGTTCGTGCCCAAGGACGACTCCGACAGCGTCAGCGACCAGTTGTTGCTGCGCTACTACTACACCGGCGATGGCGACACCTACGTCGAGGTCAAGGCCGGTTTCGGGCGCAGCGACGACAGCCTGTCCGGCAGCCAGTCCCGCCGGTCGTCGGGGAGCGTGGCCTGGGTGCGTTATCCGAGCCCGCGTTGGGGCTTCAAGATCGGCGCCGACATCAGCAACGAAGCCGACGGCTTTGACGGCCGCGGCGTGTTCGGGGCGTTGTACCTGCGCTGGTGAGCAGCCGCGACGCCGGTCGCCTGCTGACCGACCGCATCCCGGTCGAGTCCTCCGAACCGAGCGCCCTGGCCGCCGCCGCGGCGCGCTTTTTCCAGCTGTTGCCCGCCCTGCTGTTGGCCCTGCTGTGCCTGCGCGTCGCCGAACTGACGGCAGGCATCGAGTCTGGCGCCACGCCTGCTCAGTTGGCCGCGCTGGTGATGGGTGCGATCGGCGTGGACCTGGTCAACCTGGCGCGCTACCTGCCGATCCTGTTCCTGGTTTCACTGCCCTTTTTGCTGGTGCGTTCCCCGCGCGGCTCGATCATCGGCCTGGGGCTGACCTGGTGCCTGCTGGTGCTGGTGCAGGCGGCGCTGGTCCAGTATTTCCTCACTGCGCGGGTACCGCTGGGCGCCGATCTGTTTGCCTATTCACCCAAGGACATCCAGAAAACGATCATCGGCGGCCTGGCCTTCCACCTGTCGGTGATCATCGGCCTGAGTCTGGCCTTGATCGTTTTCTGGGCCGTGTTGATCCGGCAAGGCCGGCGGACGCCGCCACACTCCCGAGTGCCGCTGGTGGTTGTCGCGCTGGCGCTGGTGATCCTGGTGATCTCGCCGTGGCGATCGGCGTTCATTGATTTCGAGAACGAGGACGCGCGCAACCTCAAGCTCAGCAAGCTCTCGTATTTTCTTGACGACGGCTTCCTGTACCTGACGCCGACGCCTGCGTTCCTGCGCGCAACCGAGGCGCCCGCAGGCGCGCCGGAGATTGACGAGAGCATCACCGGTTTTCGCTACCTGGACCCGAACTATCCCTTCCTGCACGCCGAACAAACGCCCGATGTGCTCGGTCCGCACTTCAACCTGCGTGCGGGCTCGCCGCCCAACCTGGTGGTCATCGTCGCCGAAGGCCTGGGCCGATCGTTTTCCGGCCCTGGCGCCAGGCTCGGCAGTTTCACCCCGGCGCTGGACCGGCTCGCCGACCACGGCCTGTATTGGGAGAATTTCCTGGCCGTGCAGGGCCGCACCTTTGCCGTGCTGCCGTCCTTGTTCGGATCGCTGCCGTTTGGCGAAAACGGTTTTTCCCGGCTGGCCGAGCGCATGCCCGCCCACCACACGCTGCTCAGCGTGCTCGGACAACAGGGCTACCAGCTGAAGTTTTATTGCGGGTTCGACTCCGACTTCGACAACGAGCGCACCTTCCTCAATCGGCAAGGCGTCGACCTGCTGGTGGACCGCTACCGCTACGGCAAGCAATACAAGATGAGCAACAGCTGGGGGTTCGCCGACGGCGACCTGATCTCGCGCGTGCTCGAGGGCGAGCGGCACAACACCACGCAACCGTTCCTGACGGTGATCAAGACGGTGACGATGCACACGCCGTACCGTTTCGCCGGCCAGGCCGGCTACAACGCGCGCTTCGAGCGGCGACTGGACGAACTGGGCATATCGGATCGGCGCAAAGCCGCCTATCGCGCCCACCGCGACATTTACACCTCGATCCTGTACACCGACGACGCGCTCGGTCGTTTCTTCGAGGAAGCCAAGCGCCTACCCGGCTATGAGAACACGGTGTTCCTGCTGGTCGGCGACCACCGCCTGCCCGAGTTGCCGATGGCCACGCGCATCGAGCGCTACCACGTGCCGCTGCTGATCGTGTCGCCCTTGCTCAAAGCGCCGGCCCGGATCAAGTCGGTGTCCTCGCACTTCGATATCACGCCCTCGTTGCTGGCGTTTCTTTCGAACAACTACAACATCAAGACGCCGCAGGCGGTCGCCTGGATCGGCTC
>Ga0209211_10006821_pt1 | contig 16322 bp, 15 predicted proteins | sample RifGroA2_FD_183992 | JGI IMG/M metagenome (GOLD analysis project Ga0209211, IMG submission 183992) | Groundwater microbial communities from Rifle, Colorado, USA - Groundwater A2 (SPAdes) (version 2) | ecosystem: Environmental > Aquatic > Deep subsurface > Groundwater | place: Rifle, Colorado... | reverse complement strand
ACGGGGGCGGGAGGTATAAGTAAGCTCGTCCTGACCAGGAATAATGCGCGCCAAATTAATACGGCCTTGCATGTCAACTTCGGTTACTTTAACCCTCATTGCATCGCCAACTTTAACCACGTCATTAATATTTTCCACAAATTGATCAGAAAGTCCGGAAATATGAACCAAGCCATCTTTGCCGGGCAGAACTTCCACAAAAGCGCCAAAATCCATGATTCTGACGACCCTGCCGTCAAACTTTTCGCCAACTTGGACCTCACGAACCAAGGCCAAAATCTTATCCGCCGCTCTTTTGGCTTCTTCGTCTGTTGCACCTGAAACAAAAACCGAGCCATCATCACGGATATCCACCACCGTATTAGTTTCTTCCTGCAAAGCTTTAATAATTTTGCCGCCGGAGCCTATCACTTCGCCAATCTTTTTGGGGTCAATCATGACTTTGGTAATCCGCGGAGCAAAGCTTGACAGATTTGAGTGCGTTTGCGGCAAAACTTGAAGCATTTTTTCCAAAATGAACAGCCGGCCTTCTTTAGCTCGATCCAGTGCCTTAACCATGACTTCGTGTTTTATTTTCTTAACCTTGATATCCATTTGCAAAGCAGTGATGCCTTTTTCCGTCCCCGCCACTTTAAAATCCATATCCCCGTAATAATCTTCTAAAGCTTGAATGTCGGTCAAAATTTCAAACTTGTCGCCATCAGTAATTAAGCCCATGGCCACGCCTGAAACCGGAGCTAAAATTGGCACCCCGGCATCCATTAAAGAAAGGGTGGAGCCGCAGGTAGCCGCCATTGATGTTGAACCTGATGAAGATAATACTTCCGAAACCACTCGAACGGTGTAAGGAAAAACATCGTCTTTGGGGATAACCGGCAATAAGGCGCGTTCTGCTAAAGCACCATGCCCTATCTCACGCCTGGAAGGGCTACCCATGCGGCCAACTTCGCCATTGCTGAAAGGCGGAAAATTGTAATGATGCAAGTACCTGCGGGTTTCTTCACCCAAAGGTCCTTCCATTAATAACTCCAAGGAAGTAGAGGCCAAGGTTACGGTTGATAAAACCTGGGTTTCCCCTCTTTGAAAAACAGCTGAACCGTGAGTGCGCGGCAAAACGCCAACTTCGATACTTAAAGGACGGATCTCGGAGGTTGATTTTCTGCCATCAGGTCTCACACCCTCTTCCAAGATTTTTTTGCGCACCAGTTTTTTAAGCATTTTGTCAAAAATTTCCGTCATCTCTGACTTGGTAGCCTTGCCCTCAAAAACCTTAAACAATTCTTCCAAGAATTCATCGCGGGCGCTTTCTCTTTCTGCCTTAGTGGGGCCCAGTATTCCTTCCGAAATCTTCTCGTTAATATAGCCTTCTATAGCGTTATGCAGTTCTTCATTAACTTCTTTTACGCTATAAATCATTTTAGCCTTGCCCGCTTCTTTTTGAAATTCTTCCAAAGATTCAATGACTGCCTTGGCTTTGCCTTGCGCAAATTCTAAGGCCTTTATAACCGTTTCTTCCGACATCTGATTGGCGCCGGCTTCAACCATCACCACGCCTTCGCGGCTAACAGAGGCAACCAAATCTAAATCAGAAGACAACAACTCGCTGTTGTTAGGATTTAACAAAAATGACCCTTCTTCGCCGGACAGATAACCAATTCTAAAAGCCGCAAGCGGACCATCCCAAGGAATTGAAGAATTATTTAAGGCGGCAAAAGTTGAAAGCATGGCTAAAATAACCGGATCATGGTCCGGATCAATGGATAAAAGGGTGATAACAATTTGCACTTCATAGAAAAAATCTTTAGGGAAAAGAGGTCTGATAGACCGATCAATCAAGCGGCTGGTTAAAATGGATTCCTCTGATGGCCGGCCTTCTCTTTTAACAAAACGCGAACTTTTAATGCGGCCGCCGGCATAAAATCGTTCTTCAAAATCTACCGTCAAAGGCAAAAAGCTCTGCTCTTCCTTTAACTGGCCCAAACAAACCGTGGCTAAAACCACGGTGTCGCCGTACCTTGCCAGAACAGAGGCATTAGCCTGATGAGCTAGCCTGCCTGTTTCCAAAATAATCTTTTGGCCATTAAATTCTATTTCTTGAAATTTTACTTTTGCCATAAATTGTTAGACGGAAAATGGAGGAGTTATTGTTTTAAATCCAACCTTTCCAAAGTGGTCTTATATCGTGTTGGGTCTTTTTTCATTAAGTATCTTAGTAATCGGCGACGTCTGCCCACCATTCCCAAAAGACCCCGCCGAGAGTGAAAATCGTGACTGTGCTCTTTTAAATGTTCTGTTAGACGAGTAATTTTCTCAGTTAAAAGCGCAATCTGGACCTCGGGCGAACCCGTGTCTTTTTCGTGCGTTTTATAACTTTGGATTATCTTGGTTTTATCACCTAGTGTCAAGGACATAGTCTAAAAAATTTCAAAACTCAAATGTCAAATCGCAAAACGTTTTGAAATTTGCCTGCCTGCCGTCAGGCGGGGATTTTGAACTTTGAACTTCATTATATCAGTCATCCTATCTCATTTCTACCTCTTCTTTAATGATATCCTCTTTTGGCAAATCTAAGCTCTCGGTTTTTGCTCCCAGCTCCAAAAGTTCAGCCGCCATCTTAAAAACAGCCACCGAAACATTCTGACTAAACTGCTTGGTTTTGTCAACCAGCGCAAAATACAAGGCCGTAGCGTCCAGGGAGTCAAGATTATAACCTAATGATTTGACAAGAGCAAAAACGGTTTGTCCTAAGGTAAAGTTTGTCTGGTCAACCAGATTTAATTTGCCAAATAAAGAATTAACCGGGTTGTTGTCTATATTAACCAAGGAAATCTGGTTTAGGGCTTCTTGATGCTCCAAAGCGATACTTCCAATCTCCTCTAATTTTTGCGCTCCCAGAATCAAAATCAAATCATAGTCCAAATCGCTTTGCTTAAATTCAATGGCCTCGGCAGTAATATTTCCGCTCTTGGGAGTAATAATTAAATCCAGCCGGCCATCAACGGTTTGATAGTTAATTTTGTCAATAAGATTGCCCTGTAAATTAACCGAAACAATCAGGCTTTTGGGCGGCAAGGCGGTTTGAATATTTAATCCGTCAAAAAAAGCCGGCAAGCCTAAAGTCTTAAAGTCCTCAACCAAAAGAGTCGTTTCCTTCCCCTGTTTTTTCAAGTTGCGCTCCATGACCCAAGCCGCAATCAATAAATCAAGATCCGGATTTTTCTTTGTGGCAATTAAAACTTTTTGTGAGCCAAACATTAGCTCTTTGATTTGATCTGAATAACTGGAAATAAGCATAGGCAACCTAATTATAGCAATTCTCTGATCATTTGACAAACCCTGTATAATTAACTATGGGAAATAAAAATGGGGAGGGGCGATGCCAGCACTTATTCACTTTGGACAAATTTCATTGACCGGAGAGCTAAAAATAGCGGCAATGCTATCTTATACCATTATGGTATTTCCAAAGGACGCTAATGCTAGCGCTCAACAAGTTGAGAGTGGGCACGGAACCGTCAGAATACAAGTCTCGCTAAAGCCAGAAGAAAATGCATCCGAAGACTTTATTGTTGAATACAATCCAAGGATCAAAACATTAAGAGTTTGGCCGACGGATGGCAGCTGGGGGCTAGATCGGTTCTCTAAAAAAGTGCAATATCTTTTTGAAACCTGCTTTTCAGAAAGAGCCGGCTGGGTCACAACATCAGATATTGCGGAGAAAGCTCACTGCATTTATTGCTGGAATGATATTGAGCAAGAATGGCTTTTGCGTTTGGTTCCTGAAAGATTTCGTTCTAAGTTTGAAAATTAATTTTCCAAATCTCCGGCGCTGGCCTTAACCTCCGCCGGATTTTTTTATGAGGCAAAGGGGTTGTAAACTTTGATGCCTTTGATTTTCTCAAAGTCGCGGTCGTTGGTGATAACGATTGAGATATTATGCGCTAGGGCTGTTGCCGCCAGGAATAAATCCACCAGATGAACATTGGCGTTTTCTTTAGCCAAACGAAAAAAGGTTTGCACGGTCAAGGCATTGGGATAAATGAAAGAAAAAGAAGGGTCCTCAAAAATATCAACCATCGCTTTGAAAACTTTTTGGCGGGGAATTTTCAAGCCATGGGTCAAAACCGAAGCGGTCTCTAAAATATTCTGCGAAGAAATGACCAGACTAATATTTTGCTTTGGACCGGAAGCCAAAAAATCTAGGGCCTTCTGGCGCTGATCACTTTTAGGATTGGCTACGGCCACCAAGATATTAGAATCCAAAAGACATCTTTCGTTTGAGAGCTTCATCATAAAATTTGGCGCGATCAAAATGATAATCGCCCCTACCCTTTGCAAATCTGCCTAATTTTTTAAGGGCGCTCACTCCTTGGCCAACTTTTGTCTTTTTTACTTTTTCTTCCAGATTAAAACGTATGCCTTCTCTAACCAATTGAGAAATTGTAGAGTCCCGATAAAAAGCCTGCTGTCTAAGTTGCTCATAAAGATCGGCCGGAAGCGTTATGGTGGTTCTGACTAAATTTCCGTTCATACCTCTATTATATCATACAATCATACTGATGTCAATATGATGTTCATTTGATGACCTCCAACAAATCCCCCTCATTAATCTCCAATTTTTGCTCCAAAGCTAACCCGGCAATATCGTCCTTTTGCACGCGGTCCTTTTTTTCTTTTTCAATTTTTAAAGATACTATTTTGGCCTCGCCAATTACCACGGCCTCACGGGTAAATCTGGCTTTCATACCGCGAGCAATAAAGCCCTCTTCAATTTTGCAACCCGCCACTTGCGATTCATTGGTTAGAATAAAAACTTTTAAGACTTTACCGCGGGAAATAATTTCTTCTTTGGGCTTTTCTTCGCCTTTGATTATTTTTTCCACATCTTCCAATAAACGATAAATAATTTCATAAGTTGAAACATCCACTTTTTTAAACTCCTGCAAGGTTGCCGCGCTTTTATCTACTTCTACCCTAAAACCAAAAACCTTGGCGTTTGAGGCGGCGGCCAAAATAATATCGCCTTCATTAATCTGGCCAATTCCCTGATGCAAAAAATTAAAAACAACCTCCGCGGTTTTTAAATTTTCCAAAGAATGATGCACAGCCTCAAGCGACCCTTGAGTATCCGCCTTGATGATTAAAGAAATAACTTTGATTGAAGCCCCAACTTCACTAGTTGTCAGTTTTACGCCGGGTTCCGTCCTGTTCTTTTCTTTTTCTAAGATTATGTTCTGGGCATCTTTTTCGCCTTCCACCCCTCTAAATACCTCACCCGCCTCCGGAATTTTATTAAAGCCCAAAACTTCAACGGGCATTGAGGGGCCGGCGCTTTCCAAACTTTTACCCTGCCAATCACTCATCCTTTTTATTTTGCCAAAAGCATTGCCCGCCACGATTATTTGACCGGTTTTCAAAATCCCGCTTTTAATAATTAAAGTAACAAAGATGCCTTTTTTTTCATCTTTAGCTGATTCCAAAACAAAGCCTGAAGGCAAGCCTGACAAATCGGCTTTTAATTCCTTCATTGAAGAAACCAAAAGAATCATCTCTAAAAGATTGTCAACGCCTTGCCCGGTTTTTCCAGAAACCGGAACCGAAACAACATCCCCGCCCCAGTTTTCAACCAAAATCCCCTCCTTACTCAATTGTTCCTTAACGCGATCAACAGAAGAATCCGCAAGATCAATTTTGCTAAAAGCAACAATAATGGGAACATTGGCGGCCTTAGCATGGGCAATGGCTTCAATTGTTTGCGGCATAGCCCCATCAACAGCCGAAACTACTAAAACGACAATATCGGCAATTTGACCGCCGCGAGCCCGAAGTTTGGTAAAAGCTTCATGGCCCGGGGTATCAATAAAAGTAATTTTTTCGCCATTAACCTCTACCTGATAAGCGCCAATGGATTGAGTAATCCCGCCGGCTTCTTTTTGGGCAATTTGAGTTTTTCTGATGTAATCCAAAAGAGTGGTTTTACCATGGTCAACATGACCCATGATGGTAACAATGGGCGGTCGTTTTACCAATTTTTCTGGTTGATTTTCAAAAGTCTGTAATTTTGCCATAATTGACATTAATCCTAATAAAACTCTAATATCTAAGCACTAAATCCTAAACAATGTTCAAAATACAAATTCCCCAATGATCAAAACAAGTTTTTGACATTTATTATTTGGTCATTTGGATTTGTTTAGAGTTTAGAAATTAGGATTTAGAATTTTAAATCCGTGCCTCTCTCCGACCAGCCCAATCTTTTTCCAACTAAATCCAGGCCAGCCTCAACTCTTGGCAAAAATTCTTTTAGCCAATCCGCCAGAATCGTCTTTGCCCTGTGCGACGCCATAGGCAATAAAAATGAATCTCTGGCTTTAACCAATTATAATCTTTTCTTGCAAAACCGCGCTGACCATTTTTATCTTTTAAATATGCTTGGAAGGCAACTGCGCCTTTTGGTTTTAGCCCAAAAAAAAGCCCTAACTCACGAAAAAACTTATACCCAGGAAAAAATGATTTCGCAGGCAAAACTCTGGACGCTCCCAGAGCTTAAAGATGCTTACAAAAAAACGGTTTCTCTTGAGGAAAACGCCAAATCAGGAGAGGTTGATTTAGAGATTGGTTTTTTGCCCTTTTTAAAAAGTCTTTTTTGATCAGTTGGAATCAGCTTTTTGGCTTTTGGGGCTTTAACCTTAAAAGCAACCGGCTTTTTATTCGCCCGGCTTTTTGTTTGCTTATAATTTTTGCTTTGACGCTTTTGTCAATTGAGCTTTGGGTCTTTGGCCAAACCTCTATCCCTTTTTCCTTCAAAAGTTTTAGGGCTTGTTTTAGGCTCCTTTGAGCTTTTAGATTTATTTTTTGGCGCCTCTGCGAAACCCGCAAGGCTTTTTTAACTGATTGAGTAATTGGCATATTCCAAGTTAGGTAACCTCAGTAACCTAGATTACCTATGTTATAATTAAGCTAATAGCCGTAGGCTATGCTTAATTTCAAAGTTTAAACGAATCGTCGTTCGTTTAAACTTTATTATACAGGTATGGTCAAGTCCTTTTTTAAAAACGGCCAAAACCTTCTTTTCCAAGAACAAAAAACAATTTTGTCCGCCGCGGCAGTGATTAGTTTTATGGTTTTAACCTCTTCTTTTTTGGGATTGGTTAAAATGCGGCTGTACGCTGGAATTTTGGGTGTGGGGCCCCAATTTGACGTTTTTGTGGCCAGCTTTAGAATACCGGATTTAATTTTCCAGCTGATTATTGTAGGGTCTTTAAATGCCGCTTTTATTCCTTTATTTTCGGGACTTATTGCCAAAGAAAGTGCACAAAAAGCCTGGGGTTTTGCCTCAAATATTTTAAACTTGACTTTAATCTTTTTTGGAGTCGTTTCAGCCGGGGTTTTTATTTTTGCCAAACCATTAAGTTTTTTGGTAGCCGCGGGGTTTGATCCGAAACAAACCCAAACGCTCATTGAATTAACCCGCATTTTTTTACTCTCGCCAATTCTTCTTGGCGTTTCTTCCCTCATCTCCGGCAGTTTGCAGTCTTTTAAACGTTTCTTTTTCCCCTTTCTTTCCCCTATTGTTTACAATTTAGGCGCCATTTTTGGCGCTTTGTTTTTATATCAACCATTGGGGCTTTCCGGCTTGGCTTGGGGGGTAGTTTTGGGTTCTTTTTTACACCTTGTTATTCAGTTGCCACTTCTTTTTCATCTGGGATTTCGCTATCAGCTAAAAATTTCCTGGCGGCAAGATTTAGTTAAAAAAATGTTTGGGCTTTCAGCCTTTAGAACAATTGGCCTTGGCGCCGAACAAATCAAGACTCTTATCTTAATTAATATTGCCTCTTTTTTGGGCAGTGGGGCTATCTCGGTTTTACGTTTTGGAGAATCCATTGCCACAGTTCCAATTTCGGTCATTGGCGCAGCCATTGCCCAGGCCGCCCTCCCTACCCTATCACAAGACGCCTTAACCGATTTAAAAAAGTTTAAGGAAACTTTTTTAAGCACTTTTTTTGAAATCCTCTATTTGAGTCTTCCACTGAGTATTATTCTTATCATTTTAAAAATTCCCATTGTCCGCCTTATTTTGGGGGTTGGTAATTTTTCCTGGAATGCCACTATTTCTACTGCCTGGATTTTAGCTCTTTTTTCTTTGGGTATTTTTGCCCAATGTTTAATTCATTTAGTTATTCGGGCTTTTTACGCTTTGCAAGACACCAAAAATCCGCTCATTATCAGCCTAATTTCTATTGTCTTGAGTTTAATTTTGGCCGTCTTTTTATCTTCTTTTCTGGAAAAGCTGGCCGTATCCTACGGCTGGCCCAGCGGCCTTTTTTACGGCGTCAGAGGGTTAGTCTTGGGGATAACTTTGGGAACATTAGTTGAGCTGGGTTTGCTTTTTTTCAAACTGCACCAAAAACTACACTTCACTAAAGCAGAGGTTTTATCTCCCGGTCTACCCATTGTTTTTGCCTCTTTGATTATGGCGCTAACTATTTATTTTCCGGTTAAAATTTTAGACCAGGTTTTTTTAGACACCACCCGCACGGTTAACCTTATCATTTTAGTCTGGCTGGTTCTAACCTTGGGCGGTTCCACCTATCTTTTGTTAACTTGGCTTTTGGGCTGCAAGGAGATTAGAATTTTTTTCAAAGTTTTGGTACGCTTAAAAAATTTCCGCGAAAATCTGCTTTCGTTTAAAAAGCTGCCGTTGACGATAGAATAGAAGCCACCATGAACGACAAGAAATATCTACAGCTAGCAATCGAACAAGCCAAAAAGTCCGTTGATGAGGGCGGTTTTCCCGCCGGCGCAATCATAGTAAAAGATGGAAAGATAATAGCTAAAGGAATAAGCGTTGGCTTCAAAAATAACGACCCCACTGGTCACGCGGAAACCTCCGCCATCAGGACGGCTTGTCAAAATCTTAAAACTCGCGATTTGAGTGGCGCTGTTTTATATGGATCTCTTGAATGTTGTAATATGTGTTTTTCTGTAGCTTACTGGGCTGGAATTTCGAAAATAGTATATGCCTGCAGAAAAACCCCCGAAATGGTTGAAAAGTTTTATTACGAAGGTACCACTGATAATAAACTCATCAACAAAAGCAACAATAAAAAAACCGAGTTAGTCTTTATCCCTGATTTTGAGAAAGAAGCTATCGCACTAGTTAAAAGTTGGGAGGAAAAACAAAAATAAAATCGTTATCCGTTTAATCGCTTTTTATCCTGAATAGATAATTTGTAATTTTCACCGCTGACAATCTTTTTGCCTGTTTTTTGTTCCAATTCTAAGCGCGCATTTTTGGCAATCCTGCCGCCTTTTTTAGCCGGAATTTTGTTTTCTCTCAAACCTCTTGCCTCTACTGTTTCGGCAATCTGACGAGTAGAGAGTTCGGCTAAAGCGGTAAAAACCAATTCTGCATCAGTCATGTGATCGCGCAGATTTTCTGTTTTTAAATTCTTAAACTCCTTATGCTGTTTTACCGTCAAATCAGACCATTCTTGATGAATGATATTTGTCAAAATCGCGTACTCGTCCCGCTCTTTGACTTCATTGTTTTTCCAGTAATCAGTTAGCTTATTTCTAATTTCCTGGCCCATCATTCTTTGCTGGATCCATTTTTGGCTGCGGCCTAATTTTTGCCAATAATCCCGACTGCGATTAAGCGCTTTTTCAGGATCGTTTATCTCCTCTATTCTTTCAAAACCAACTCTGGCCAACCACAGTTTAACTGGTTCGACTTTTGGGCTTGGCACGGATTGAATAAGGCGTAGCAATGTTTCCACGTCCGCCACATCGGTTTTATAAAATTTGCCGTCAGCAGATTGCAATTTCAGTTTGTCACATTTTGTGACAGACTCGTTTCCCTCCTTCTTTAAGCGATTTTTAAGAGTAGTCCAATAACTTTGCGCCTTTTTAAAATTGGGTTGCTCGGTAAGAACGGATATGATATCAATTATCGAAAAATACCATTTTTCTAGCTTTTCGTCCCAATGACGGCGAACTTCTTTATCTTGAAATGCGATGAGTTGATTGTTATTTTTCATACTTCATTATTTCTAAAATAAATTCACTACAATTAATTAAAGCATTGGATTAACGGTTAATGCCTTTGAAATAACGGGGCTTGTGGGGCTGTTTTGGCGGTTTTTGGGCTTGCGCTACCCTATCTTCCACCACAGTTTTAACATCATCAATTATTTTTTTGGCATGTTTTGGCAGTTCCTGGCTTTTCTCTTGCAAGGAATCACCCAAATCTTTGACCAAATCCAAAGCTTCTTTTTGAAAACCAACACTCGTTTGGGAAGCTTCTTCCAAAGATTTATCCCATTCTTTTTTTAAAACTGTGGCTTTCTTTTTTAGCTTTGCCCTAGCTTCTTCTCCCTTAAAAGGAGTTAAAAGCAAGGCAGCTGCTGCTCCCAAAAGCCCGCCCGCCAAAAGTCCACCGAAGAAAGAGCCTTCGTTTTTGTCACTCATCTTTTTGACTCTTTTTGTTTTTAGCCAAAAAGGTTCTGACCAAACCAAAAACAGTGGCCAAACTCATTAAAAGTGAACCATTTCCCGCTGAAAAAGAGGCCACCAAACTCCTAAGGTTCTCTGAACCTTGCGACAAATTGATAGACAAAACTTTAAAATCGTCTAGTAAAAGATTGGTTTTACGAAGGGATTTTTCAGCCTCACGAAGAATAAAAAATAACTGGACGCCCACCAAAGTTAGGGTGGTGCCTAAAACAACAATCATTAAAAGGAGAACTATTTGTGTTAAATCCATGGGCAGTAACTAATACTATTTTCGAAGAAGAATCGATTTTGGTCAATGGTCATTTTTAACCGTGACCGTCCGTTTTATTTGCGTCTCTTTTTTTTGCGAATTGCGACTCACGATGTTTAAAACATTTACCCCCGGGTTAAGACTAACCACGGTATTAAAAATCCCTTTTTCATCAACCAAAATCTCCTGGCCATTAACGTAAACCTTGGCGTTGGGGTCAGTCCGGCCGATGACATTAATTTGGGCTTCTAAAACTTCTGTAAGATCTTGCGGCGCAGAAACAATTAAAACCGGCGCTTGAGCAAACTGCCAATACTGCGTTAAAAGATAACCCAAAAACAAAAAGGTCAAAAAGATCAAAGAAAACTTTAAGATTGCGGGGCCGTTCAGATGAAAAAAGCTTTTGATCAAAGGCTGTGGCGGTAACAAATAATTACCACTGCGCAAATTATATTCCCGGCGGAAAATAGCCAGCACTTCTTCACTATTTAAGCTTAAAGCTTTGGCATAATTTTTTACCAAACCAAAGACAAACGGCGGTTTGGGTAAAGAGATCAGATTGTCTTCTTCAATAGACTGCAAAACCAACGACTGGATGTGAGTTAAGCCGGCAACTTTTTCTAATGTCCAACTTTTCTTTAGTCTTTGATTTTTAAGAATTTCGCCGGCTGTTTTCACTAAATTTTTAGGTCACCTAGGTAATCTAGGTTACTTAATCTTGTTGAGGTAATTCTCAAACTTTAAGATATTCACAACTCTTGGGCTGGCTCCGTTTTTTGACCCCACAAAGCCGGCTTCCTCCATTTCATCAATCAAGCGGGCGGCCCTGGCATAGCCAATTCTTAACCGGCGCTGCAAAAGCGAAGTAGAGGCATAGCGGTGATTAAAAATAATTTGGGCGGCTTGATTAAAAAGATCGTCTTGTGAATAATTTTCTTCACCCTCCAAAACATCCAGTCTACTGTTCGTTTCTAAAGCTAAGACCGGCTCGCCTCGACTAAGTACCGGCGAGGCGGGTATTTCGCTACTAGGCGTCGGGGTTGATTGCAAAGGCGCTGCAAACTTTTTCCAATAATCAATTATGAGATTAAGCTCGGCATCAGAAACAAAAACCCCTTGAATCCTTTGCGGCTTGGAACTCTCTGGCGGCAGATACAAAAGGTCGCCGCGGCCCAAAAGTTTTTCAGCGCCGACAGAATCAATAATCACCCGCGAATCAATGCTGGAAGAAACATTTAAGGCAATGCGGGCTGGAATATTGGCCTTGATTAAACCGGTAATCACATCAACGGAAGGCCGCTGGGTTGACAAGACCAAATGAATGCCGGTTGCCCGCGACATCTGGGCAATACGGGTGATTAAGGATTCCACTTCTGTGGCCGCAAAAGCCATCAGATCAGCCAACTCATCAACGACAATGATAATAAATGGTAAAGAAGTGGCCGCAGATTTTTGGTTAAAATCCTGCAAATTCCTAGCTCCGACTTGCGCAAAAAGTTTGTATCTTTTTTCCATTTCGGCTACCGACCATTTTAAGGAAGAAACCACTTTTTCCGTCTCCACAATCACCGGGGTTAAAAGATGGGGAATGCCATTATATTGAGTCAACTCTACCCGTTTGGGATCAACCAAAATAAAACGGACTTCATCCGGTGTCGCGCGAAACAAGATGCTTGCTAAAAAGCTGTGAATCAAAACCGATTTACCAGAACCGGTTGAGCCGGCAATTAAAATGTGCGGCCAACGGGCAATATCAGCTACCACCGGTTCACCAGCCACATTGTGACCCAAAGCCACCACCAACTTAGAGCGAACTGACTGTATAATTTCTGAAGTTAAAATCGACTTTAAAGAAACCAAGGTCGGCGAATAGTTAGGCACTTCTATCCCCACTAACGAGCGGCCCGCGATTGGCGCTTCAATCCTGACGGTGCCGGTTGACGCCGCCAAGCTTAAGGCTAAATCGTTTTGTAAAGCGGTAATCTTGGCAATTTTAGTGCCTTCGGTTAGCTCCAAAGCATACTGGGTAACCGAGGGACCAAGGTTAACTTCAGACACCTTGGCTTGAATGCCAAAACTCTCCAAAGTTTTTTCAATAGTGGCGGCATTTTTTTTGATGTCCCCACGATCAGCAGAACTAGGCGGGTTATCCGGCAAAATTGACAAAGACGGCAAAACAAAAGAGCCACTAACCGTTGGACCCTTAATCTCTAGACTAGCTGCCGCTTCTTTGAGTATTTCTTTTCCCGCCTGCGTGAATCCGTTTCTTTGAGGTTTTACCTTGGCTTCAAGATTTTCGTCAACAACCTCAAAGCTTGGCTCCAATCCCTTAATTTTTATTGGCTTTTCTTCTACACTTTCTTTAGTCTGAAGTAAAACTTCTTCTTTTTTAACTATTTTTCCCGTTTTATCTGGATCATCTTTAGGTTTGATAAAATTTTGCAAAGGCAAAATTATGGAGGATAAAAAAGCAACTAATCCTTCTAAAGAGGAGTTAAAAATTAAAAGGATCGCCCCTAAGAACGCACCCAAGAAAACGAAAAAGGCCCCCAGTCCGGTTAAAATTTGGGAGAAGAAAAAGGCTTCTTTTGTCCCCAGCCAACCTCCATTATCAAGAGAAAATAAACCGAAAAGGCCTAAAATTCCAAAAAAAATCAAGGCAAACCCCAACAAGATTCGGCTTTCGGCTAAAGCCCATTTCACGTCAGATAGATTGAGCGCCAAAAGTAAAAGGAGGATCGGGAGCAGAATTGACGCTTTACCTAAAAAGTATTCAACATTGGGGAAAAAAGCAGTTGAAATTACGGTGGGAGAAAAATAAGAAATGATAAAAAACGCGGCCCCCAAAAAAAGGACTAGAGAAAAAATGGAACGGACGGACTTTTCGTTAAGCTTTAATTTAAATAAACGACGGCGGCGAGACACAATGTTTTCATTATGGCACAAGGGGAAGGCGATAAACAAGGGACTTAAGAACTCAACAAACTGGCTGTTTAGGCTGAAAAAACAATCAAAGGCTTCGTTTATTGCAGCGTGTTTTCTCCAGCGACAACGAGAAGCCTCTTTTTTTCACTATTTCAAGATATTTTGGTAATATTATATTGTAGCTATGAACTAGGTCTATCGTAGAGAAAACTAGTTCGTCTTGCCGTTGCTTCTAGCAATACGATTGTCAATATAGAGACGGGCAAGTAAAAGATCCGACGAGAAATGCAATTGAAAATGATGGCATAATTCCGCCACTCGGGAACTTATGAAAAATAGTCTTTTATCTTGAACTAAACTTATGCCATTTAATCCAAAACCGGAGTATACAATATCGCCAAAGTTATTTCCTGTCGGCGATTTTTATCGTTACGCAGATGAATTCGTCACACGTCCTCCCTATCAAAGGAAGGGCGTATGGAGTACTAAGAAAAAACAGGCGTTGCTCGATAGCTTGTTTCGTCGATATTACATTCCAAAAATCGTAATTAGAGAAGTAAGGTTAAATAACGATAAAGCCGTAAATGAGGTTGTCGACGGTCAGCAACGAATTATCGTTGTACAGGAGTTTTTTGATAATAAACTCAAATTACCAAAGTCGCTTAGCGACATACACGCGGGCTTAGCGGATAAGTATTACAATGACCTTGGCGCTGAATTCAAGAGATTTGTAGATAAAGAATTGCAGTATGACGCTGATGTCGTAAGAGGAATAGATGACCCCCATAACCCACAACACCAAAAAATAGCCACAGAAATTTTTTGGCGACTGCAACAAGGCGAGTCACTTAATTTTATGGAAATAGCACATGCACGCCTTGCAAGCCTAGTTAGAAATTTTGTCGTTAAATATGCAGATGATATAACCTTTGATTTTTCAGAATATAAACCGATAGATAACAACCCAAATAAACATAAATTTTTCAACATATATAGTCGGGACAATGATAGGATGCAACATTTACTTTTGTTAACGCGTTTTTTATTGCTTGAAAAAGCTAATGGACCCACAGAATTAAGGGACTCCGCTGTCGCTGATTTTATTGACGAAACGATTTCTCCAAATGGAATCGGAAACGAAACCTACGAGAATGATTCGTACGCTAAAGCTGTGATCTCGAACCTAAATACATTCTACGAGATATTTAAAGGTGACCCAATGCTTGATGAGAAATCGGGATTAAAGGAGTTGAGCAGAGATTATACAACTATTTCTTTTTACCTACTCTTGAGGCATTTGAAAAACAACTACATATTGAACGAAAACAGCAAAAAATTATTCCATGACTTTATTATTAATGAATTTTACCCACGGTGGACGAATATTTCTGATGAGGATAACGATGTTCTACTTTTCTCATCTAGCAGACAGATGGATCAAAATAATATTGAAGAAAGAAGCCAAATTTTACGACAGCTGTTTTTTGAGTTCGTAAATAAACAAAACGCAGAAATTCTTACTAAGGATAATAAGCGGAACTTTAATGAAGCGCAAAAGATTATGATCTATCGGCACAACAAAGGTTTTTGCCAACTATGTTTGAGTGAGGGGAAATCAGAAAAAGAAGCACAAGTTAGCTGGGGTGAATATGAGGCAGATCATATATTGGCACATTCACAAGGAGGAACTACCGACATAAATAACGCGCAGGTACTCTGTCGATACCACAATCGTAAAAAATCAGGCAAATAATTTCGTCCAAAAGTTTTAGGGACGAAGCCCAACCAGATGAATGGTGTTCTTACCCCCCGAGGTAAAAAATTCGCCAACCTAGCGGCATCAACCATTAGCCTATCGCTTTAATTAATTATAGCGGATTCACTCGATCGTCAACGGCAACTTCTTAAACGAGAGCAGACTTTCGCAGAAATAATCCATTTATACACCTTCAAGGCGTACGGTATCTATCTGGTCCTACACAATCCCAAATTTACAGGAATGTACTCCTTCAAATTAGTACGATTTACGGGAGTTGTCAGAAGATTTAAATTATTCTTTGGCCAATACCGCCCTCTCCCCAACCGGAATCAGGCGGCCGATGATGACATTTTCTTTTAATCCCAAAAGCTTATCTACTTGCGGTCTGGCATCAATGGCCGCGGCTGATAGAACATTAGCCGTTTCGATAAACGAAGCAGCTGAAAGCCAGGAATCAGTATTTAAGGAAGAACGGGTAATGCCGGCCAAAATACACACTCCCGAGGCTCCGGTTTTATCATTCTTTTGCAGCTTTTCATTCTCCGCAGCCAAACGATTTATATCAATCATCTCGCCGATTCTAAAAGGAGAGTCGCCAACCTTGCCAATTTTAACGCGGCTTGCCATCTTACGCAGAACTATCTCCAAATGTTTATCGTTAATTGTCACGCCCTGCCCTTTATAAACGGATTGCACTTCTTTTAATAAATACTGTTGGGCAAAGAGAAGCCCCTTGAATTTTGAGATTTCGGCCAAATCCAAGTTGCCTGATGTTAGGGTGTCACCTGCCCCTACCAAATCGCCATTTTTAACTTTTAGTTCTAAAGCGCGCGGTATTTGATAAAGGCGTTCTTCCTTGATCTTTTTACCCTC
>Ga0209211_10006820_pt1 | contig 16322 bp, 14 predicted proteins | sample RifGroA2_FD_183992 | JGI IMG/M metagenome (GOLD analysis project Ga0209211, IMG submission 183992) | Groundwater microbial communities from Rifle, Colorado, USA - Groundwater A2 (SPAdes) (version 2) | ecosystem: Environmental > Aquatic > Deep subsurface > Groundwater | place: Rifle, Colorado... | reverse complement strand
ACGACAGGGTCTATGTAGGCAATGCCATGCTGATCGGCGAAGTTGTGAGGCTTGAGAAGGACAGGGCTGTCGTCCAGGTCTATGAAAATACAAAGGGGCTCGGAATAGGCGAACCTGTTAAGGAAGTGGGGATGCCCCTTACAGTGAGATTGGGGCCGGGGTTACTTTCAGGCATGTTCGACGGGCTGCAGAGGCCCCTTGAGAGACTGGTGGAAGAGATGGGCCCTTTTATCAGTTCAGGCAGAGAATTTTATGCCCTTGACTACTCGAAAAAATGGGAATTCCATCCCTTTAAAAAAAGAGGGGATGACGTGAGACAAGCCGAGGCTGTCGGTTATGTGCAGGAAGGCAGGTTCAGGCACTATATATCGAGTAATTTGGAGGGAAGGATATCGTCCATAATTTCGGGCGATTTTACCCTGGGTGACCCGGTAGCAGAACTTGAAGACGGTGAAGAGATCGCAGGATGTTTTGAATGGCCTGTCAGAAAACCGAGGCCTTACAAGAAAAAATTATTGCCTTCAGGCCCTCTTGTGACGGGCCAGCGCTGTATCGAAATGCTCTTCCCTCTCGCAAAGGGAGGGACCGCCATCTTCCCCGGAGGATTCGGCACAGGGAAGACCGTTCTTGAACAATCCATTGCCAAGGCTGCTGACGTGGACATAGTCGTATATGTCGGTTGCGGCGAGCGCGGCAATGAAATGGCGGAACTGATCAATGATTTCTCTTCTCTTAAAGACCCGCGGACAGGCAGCAGATTGATGGAAAGAACAATACTTGTCGTAAATACATCCAACATGCCTGTAGCAGCGAGAGAGGCTTCCATGTATACGGCAGTTTCAATGGCGGAATATTACAGGGACATGGGTTATCACGTACTGCTTCTTGCAGACAGCATTTCAAGATGGGCTGAGGCATTGAGAGAGATAGCCTCTTCCCTTGAAGAGATGCCGGGGGAGGAGGGGTATCCCACTTATCTCGCTTCAAGGCTTTCCGGTTTTTTTGAGAGGTCGGGTGTTGTGGAGACGCTGGACGGCAAGATCGGTTCCCTGAGCATGGTCCTTTCTGTATCGCCACCCGGCGGCGACCTTACGGAGCCGGTTACCCAGGCATGCCTCAGGTCGGCCGGAGCATTTTTTATGCTCGATACGTCCCTTGCCCACAGGAGGCACTTCCCTGCGATCAACTGGTCCCAGAGCTATTCCCTTTACGAGTCCGGCCTGTCAGGATATTTTATCGATCAGATCTCGCCAAGATGGGAAGAGTTGAGGCAGAGGTGCAAGGAGGTACTCCGGAAGGAATCCTCTTTAGCGGAGATAGCGGATATCATAGGGATTGAAGGACTTCAGGACAATGACAGGCTGCTGATGAGAGCAGCGGAGAGGATAAGGCTTGAGTTCCTCTGCCAGAATGCCTATACGGAAGACGCCTTTTCTTCGCCCGACAAGACTGTTTCACTGCTCGCCAAAATTATGGAGTTCTATGACTCTGCCGCGGCAAGACTCAGGGAAGGAGTCCCCCTGGATGAAATATTAAAGGGGATGAGACTATGAGACTTTCAGAACACATATATCGCACAATTCTTTCCCTGGCCGGGCCGCTGTTGTTTGTGCAAAAAGTCTTCAGTGCCCGCATCGGGGAGACGGTAAAATTAATAGCCGATAACGGTGAGGTGAGGTACGGCGAGGTCCTGAAAATAGACGGGGACACCGTCCTTGTACAGGTCTATGACGAGACCCGAGGCATGGACATAGAACGCACATCTGTTGTATTCACGGATTCGGTGAAGATGGCCCCTCTTTCCGGGCAGGTCATCGGAAGGCTCTTCAACGGTTCATTTGAGCCGATTGACGGCAACCCGATGTTCATTGCGGAAAAGTGGATGCCTGTCGGCGGGGCCCCTATTAATCCTTCCGCGAGGGCGAGACCCGAGCAGTTTATTGAGACAGGGTGTTCTTCCATAGACGGGCTGAACACCCTTGTAAAGGGCCAGAAACTGCCCATATTTTCATCCGCAGGCCTTCCGGCAAAGGAACTGGCCGCGAGTATCATAAAGAACTCAAGGCTCGCGTCAAAGGATTCCGCGCATGCCTCTGATGAAAGTTTTGTCGTTGTTTTTGTCGCTTTGGGTCTCACGCACAGGGAATATTCTTTTTACACTAACACACTTGAAGAGATGAAGACAGGCTTTGTCGCATTTGTGAATATGGCTGATGACCCTGTCATGGAAAGACTCCTCGCGCCGAGGTTCGGACTTACCGTGGCCGAATACCTTGCCTTTGAAAAGGGAATGGATGTCCTTGTCGTTATAACGGACATGACGAATTACTGCGATGCCTTAAGGGAGATTTCGACCGCAAGGGAGGAATTGCCGGGAAGGAGGGGCTATCCGGGTTATATGTATTCAGACCTCGCTTACATTTATGAAAGGGCAGGCAGGATAAAAGATAAAAAGGGTTCTGTAACAATTCTCCCTGTTATAACCATGCCCGAGGATGATATTACGCACCCTGTCCCGGACCTGACTGGATATATAACCGAGGGACAGATAGTATTGAGCAGGGAACTGCACCAAAAAGGGATATTCCCGCCGGTTGACATACTCCCGAGCCTCTCCAGGCTGATGCAGAGCGGGATCGGCGAGGCGCATACCCGGAAAGACCACCGGAAGACAGCGGACCTTCTTTATAAATATTATGCAAAGGGGAGGGACCTGAGGAGACTCGAGGCGATAGTCGGCAGGGACGGGATGAGCGAGAGCGACAAATTAACTGTAGACTTTGCCGATTCGTTTGAAAAAGAGTTTGTGAACCAGGGGACTGAGAGAAGAAATATCAGCGATACGCTCGATACAGGCATGGAGTTATTGAAGAGGTTCAATTTCTATACAGCCTGATTTTTATTGACAGTATTCTTGAATTTGATAAGATGGGAGTATGAGAAGGCGCTATCTGACATATATTTTAATATTTATATTTTGGCCTGTTTCGTCCTATGCCCTTCAGAATGAAGATTGTTTTTCATGCCACGGGAAAACAGGAAGCAGGGGGTTTGTGGACAAGGCCATGTATCATGAATCAGCCCATGGCGAAGTCAGGTGCAGCGGATGTCATATCGACATTGCCGGGTACCCGCACCGCAAGGAAGTGATCAGGGTAAAGTGCGGGATATGTCATTTTCTCGGCAGGGAAGGCGCGCTAAAAGAAAAGCCGCGGGAATACCAGTTAAGCGTACACGGCAAAGCTGTGCGAAAAGGGAACATCGTGGCGCCGGACTGCCAGGCCTGCCACGGTTCGCATTACATATTCGGCTCATGGGACCCTCGTGCAAACACTTACAGACAGAAGGTCCCTGCGTTGTGTTCCGGATGTCACGCCAGGGAATATGAAGCCTATCGCAACAGTGTCCACGGCAAGGGCCTTATCGATAAAGGCGACCTGAAGGCCGCGACCTGTTTTGACTGCCACATGGAACATCTGACGGCCGGGGTCAATGAGGAGAGATGGAAATTAGCGTTAATAAAAGAGTGCGGTCACTGCCATACAGATGAAATGAAGACGTACAGCAAGACCTATCATGGAAAGGTAACGACACTCGGCTATATGACAGCGGCCAAATGTTCGGACTGCCACGGTTCGCATAACATAAGGGGGGCCGGAGACGGGGGTTCCACGCTTTCCGGAGAGAATATATTGAATACCTGCAGGAAATGTCATCCAAAGGCCACAAAAGGCTTTACAACATTTTACGCGCACGCCGAGGAACATAACAGGTCAAAATATCCGCTGCTTTATTATACCTACCTGTCAATGGTATCACTCCTTGTCGGCATGTTCTCTTTTTTCTCCCTTCACACATCCCTGTGGCTATACCGTTCATTAAAGGAACGCGCCGGGAAAAAGAGAGGTGGTCCGGGATGACATACATAAAAAGGTTTAACGCATTTCACAGGATAATACACATCATACTCGCTGCCAGTTTTATAATCCTCGTGGCGACCGGCATCCCGCTGAAATATTTTAACGCGCCATGGGCAGGGTGGCTTATGAAGCTTGCGGGAGGCTACCAGACAGCCGGAATTATCCACAGGGTGTGCGGTGCTGTGACCTTTGGTTATTTCTTTGCTCACGTAATATACGTTATCTACTATATCGCCATTGTCAAAAAGTTAAAGTTCAAGATTTTTGGCCCCGATTCCATGGTCCCACGGCTGAAGGACCTTGAAGACCTTTACAACAACTTCAAGTGGTTCCTGGGCAAAGGCCCTCGTCCGAAGTTTGACAGGTGGGCGTACTGGGAAAAGTTTGATTACTGGGGGGTCTTCTGGGGAGTCGGGATTATCGGAGTTTCGGGACTCGTCCTCTGGTTCCCCGAATTTATTGGAATGTACCTGCCAGGATGGACCATAAACGTGGCAACCATAATACACAGCGACGAAGCGCTTTTGGCAGCGGGCTTTATCTTTACGGTCCATTTTTTCAATAATCATATCAAGCCTGAGAAGTTCCCCATGGATATCGCTATCTTTACCGGCAAGCTTACTCTTGAGGATTTCCAGCTTGAGAGGCCCGTTGAATATCAGCGTCTTGTGGATGAAAAGAGGCTTGAGGACTTTGTCGCGCCGCCTCCAAAAAACTGGGTCGTAGTCTCAGGCATACTGTTCGGCTTTCTCAGCTTAGTGACCGGATTTTTCTTACTTGCCCTTATGTTTATGGGGCAGTTTATGCATTGATATGTTAAAGCCGACAAGAACCAATTTACTCCTTCTGAAGGAAAAGGTCGGGACCGTCTTTAACAGCATCGGAATTCTCAAGGCGAGGAGGCAGGCGTTAATGAAAGAATTTTTTAACGCTACCGAGCCTTTTTTGAGGTCGAGGGAGGAGATCAGAAGGACTTACGGCAGCGCCATTAAAGAGCTGGCGCTCAGTCTCGGGCACGAAGGAAGGGACGCCGTAAGATCAACAACCTGCACTGCAAAAGCAGCAACAGGCGTAGAGATAACCGAGAGGAGCGTATGGGGGCTGAAATACAGGGACGTGCTTATGCATGAGACGATATTGAAAAGACCGGATGAAAGGGGCTATGACTATTTTTCTACAACTCAAAACCTTGAGGAATGCATATACCTTTTCGAGAAGACCGTGGAATCGCTGATCGAAATCGCGGCCTTTGAAAGCAAATTAAAAAGACTCAGCCGTGAGATTTCAAGGACAACCAGGCTGATAAGGATCTTGGAGGAAAGGGTTTTGCCTGACCTGAAGCTCCAGATCAAGACGATCTTTCAATATATCGGGGAGAGGGAAAGGGAGGCGCATTACAGGCTGAAAAGGTTTAAGAACAGGGCGCTGTCCCGGGAGTTTTGACGGATGGGAAAACGGAACAGGCTGTATTTTGTAAAAACACACAAATGGTATCTGGAAAGGCTTGTCTGGCTGATAGCCGGAACGGATGTCATTGTCAGCTCCATCCTGACGAAAATCCATAATCCGAACTGGGCATTTTCAATTCTTGCTGTAGGTGCCTGCTCGCTTATCGTCGCGCTGACCGGTTTCTGTATTGTCGGGAACATCGCTTACCTGTTTGGGGCCAGACCCTTGCTGCCTAAACCCGTGAATTCTGAAATCACGAAAGGCAGAGGCCTGTATTTCATGCAGACGGACAGATGGTTCCTGGAAAGATATATTTATCTCTTTGTGGGCGTGAACCTCTGTCTGAGTTCGATGCTGGCCCGATTTTACAGCATGTACTGGCTATTTTTTACAGGCTTTGTCGGTACGGCCACCATTACATTCGCCTTCACGGGTTTTTGTATTATGGCCAACTTTCTTTACAGACTCGGCGCGGAACCGAGATTATGCAGAGACCTTTAATAGGCGGGTTTAGGTCACCTGCTGATTTGGACTTTAACAAATGAATTGCGATATGCAACTTATTGGATTTCATAGTGCGCCTGAGAGGATTCGAACCTCCGACCCTCGGCTCCGGAGGCCGATGCTCTAATCCACTGAGCTACAGGCGCATCAAGGTCTTGCTGATATTGTAACATTTCGCTGTGATTAATATTGATGATAAACAACATTGATCAACACCATACATTTATTTAACTCCAATCTTCAGCCTGTAACCGGCGCAAATAAAACTTCCTGAGTTCATCAGCTGCAAGCACAACAATACAGAATGGAGCAAGCGAGAGCAAAACGGCCGCCCCCAAAGGCTCAGTCCCGAAGAACCTGTTGCCTAAGGGGTTATAGATTATAAAAGCTGTGATTATGATCTCTGCCGCGATGCCAAGGAGGAGAAGCCTGTTAGAGAAAAAGCCGAGTTTAAAGATGGACTCTTTAGCTGACCTGCAGGTGAATGCATTCCCTACCTGTGAAGCTATGATCGCACCAAGACATGCTGTTGTTGCCTGCATGTAAAGCATATTGTCTGCTGCAAGCATCTGTCCCCACTGCCACCCGCCTGTCCCAAGCACATAAAAAAAACCATATAGCCCTGCTATAGCTTCTACAGGTCCGAGAAAAAGATATGCCCTGCCTAGCACCTTGAAATTCAACAGTCTCACATCAGGACTTCTCGGGGGTTGCTTCATCGCGTCTTTAGCAGGTTTCTCAGCACCTAGGGCCAGTGCAGGGAAAATATCTGTGCCGAGATCAATGGCCAATATCTGCATTATGGTCAGCGGCAGAGGAATATTTAAAAGGACATAAGCAAGATAAGGGACAAGTTCCGGGATATTTGAAGCAAAAATATAAGTTATGAATTTCCGCAAATTTTCAAATACGCCTCTGCCCTCTTCTATGGCATTCACTATCGTAGCAAAGTTGTCGTCAAGCAGCACCATGTCAGCCGCCTCCTTTGCCACATCAGTGCCTGAAATCCCCATAGCGATACCTATGTCCGCTTTTTTAAGTGCAGGAGCGTCATTAACTCCGTCACCGGTCACAGCGACCCGTTCACCTTCATCCTTGAGTACAGATACGATCCTCATCTTATGGCTGGGAGTCATTCTCGCAAAGATAATCTCACCTGATTCAAGAGCAGCACTCAAAGAACTATCGCTCATACCGTTCAATTCAGCGCCTTCGATTACCCTGGGATTTTCTTTTACCAGTCCTATCTGCCTGCCGATGGCTAAAGCCGTCCTGCTCGCGTCACCCGTGATCATAATAGTTTTGATTCCTGCCTCATCGCATTTCCTTAAGGCATCCGGCACTTCAGGTCTTGGCGGGTCTTCAAGCCCCATAAGTCCGATAAATGTCAGTCCACTCTCAAGATCACCCTCAGGGACGTTCTTTTTCTCCTGAATTTGTGCTCCTGACTCTCTTTCCATTTTCTTATATGCAAAGGCTATGACTCGCAACCCCTTATCCATCATCGAATTATAAAAAACCATAACATTTGCCCTGATATCATCATTTAGAGGTAAAATGCCCTCTCCTGCAACCACATTGCCGCACAGAGGCATTACGGTCTCCAGCGCCCCTTTTGTAAAAACCGATAATTCCCCGTCAGTCAGATTTAAAGTTGTCATCCTCTTTCTGTCCGAATCAAACGGTATCTCAGATATCCTCTCCGACCTTATATCTCCAAGAATCTTGCGGGCTGCCTTGAAAATAGCCGTCTCAGTGGGATCTCCCTTATAGCGGCCTTCTTCGCAAACAGCATTGTTGCATAGATAAGCTACTGTCATCAGGTAATTCATGGACGACTCAAGGCCATCAACTGTCCATACGCTCTGGACCTCCATCCTGTTCTGGGTCAGTGTCCCTGTCTTGTCAGTGCATATAACAGTAACTGCTCCCAGGGTCTCAACCGATGACAGGGTCTTTATGAGCGCCTTTTTCCTGGCCATCCTCTGACTCCCCATCGCAAGAGAGAGAGTAACAGTCGGCAGAAGCCCTTCAGGCACATTGGCTATCAGGATGCCTACCGCAAACAAAAAATTCTGCCAGAAGCCCCTCCCCATCAGACTTCCTATCCCGAAGAAGGCCACTCCTGTTGTGACAGCTATGACGGCCACAATCCTCGTCACCTTTACAATCTCTTTCTGGAGAGGACTCAGCCCTGGATCTATAGCGCTTGTAAGGTGTGCTATTTTGCCAAATTCGGTAGACATGCCGGTCGAAAATACCACTGCCTTGCCTGAACCGCTTGCAACCATAGTTCCGGCAAATACGATATTCGGGCTTTCAAGATATTCCGTATCAGAAGGGTCGCCAGCCCTCATTTTTGCATCTGACTCGCCTGTAAGAGGGGCGTTGTTTACCATGAGACGGCTGGAGTCTATTACCCTTGAGTCAGCAGGCACCTTGTCCCCTTCGTTGAGCAGGATCACATCTCCCGGGACCACCTCTTTTGCAGGCACCACTCTTAGAAATCCATCCCTCAGCGCTTTAACATTGAACGGCAGCATTTTCTTCAGGGCCTCAAGCGCTTTTTCAGCCCGGTACTCCTGTATAAATGTGAAAACAGCATTTATGAAAATGACCCCGAGTATTGCGATCCCAAGGGAAAGCATTCCCTCTCCGGGATGCATATATTCAGAGATAAAGCAGAGGCCTGATGCAATCCAGAGCAGAAGGGCCAGAAAATGGGTGAGCTGTGCAATAAATCTGAGATAAAGCGGTTTTTTTCTCACCTCTTTTATCTCATTACGTCCGTATTCGTGGAGCCGCTTGCCGGCTTCAGTTTCAGAAATACCTCTTTCGGACGTCAAAAGGGTCTCCAAAACTTCTGCGCGTGAAAGATTATGTATCTTCATTTTTTATTTTATGCAAACCTTTTGGCAGAATCATGGCCCGGCCTGAAGACTATAAGATTGCAAGTCGTCTCTCTGAGAACATCCTCAACAGGATTTTCCCCTATAAGGCTGCCCAGAAGGCTTCGCTCGCTGGCACCCATTATTATAAGGTCGTTTTTCCTGAGAGACGCCTCTATGGTTATCTCCCTCGCCACGCTTCCGTGCGACGTCCGCTTTTCATGCGGTATGCCGTACCTTTTTAAATATTCAAGGAAATGCTCAACTTCTGCTGGAATACGTTCTTCGCGCTGCACGGGCTTGAGGTGTATTTCGCCATGGATGAATTTTTTCATCGAACGCGGCAGGTGAAAAAGGGTCGCCGAAGCTCCAAAGCCTTCAGCAAGCTTGGCGGTAAAGTATGCCATCTCACGGAGTCCGGTCATGCGGCCCCTGAAAGGGACCAGGATATGCCCGGGATGTGTCTTGCCCATCCTGACCACCCTGACCATTGCTACTGAACACGGCAGTTTCAAGGCAAGCTCACGCGCAAAGGTCTTTACAAAAAAACGTTTTTTTACATCCTCTCTCCTTGTGGCTGCAAAAACAATGTCTATGTCATTTTTCTTCACAATCCTGTTTATTTTATCGAAAGGGTCTCCCTTCTCTGTAATGCCTTCTACATCTACGCCATTTTTTTCAGCTTCCACAAAAAGCCTTTGGAGGGCTGATTCAGCCTGCCTGAATATGTCGAGTCCTATTCCCGGCCTCGCCACAAAGACAAGCGACAGGCTTGCCCTGCACGATTTGGCAAAGGCGATTGCATAGCGTGTTGCGACTTCCGAGTTGGTATATTCATTTACAGCAGCGAGGACCTTTTTATACATAATTTAATTATAGTCCAAAAAAATGCAAAGCAGCAGCTTAATGAACAGTCCGGACCAAAAGCGATACATACGATTTTTCAAGGGAAGTTATGCACAGCCCTATAGATTAAAAGGACAATTATGGTGATCACTACAGATTACGGACGATACAGGAGTGGGGAAATATTGGGGTGGACGAGGGGACTCGAACCCCCAACAACTGGAACCACAATCCAGTGCTCTAACCATTGAACTACGCCCACCATTTTACGACAGACAGCGGATTACTTATCAGTTATTAGTAAAGCAAAGACAGATATCTCAAGTCAAACCTAAAAACGTATCTGGTGCGCCTGAGAGGACTCGAACCTCTGGCCTACTGCTTAGAAGGCAGTTGCTCTATCCAGCTGAGCTACAGGCGCTTGGTCGGGGCGAGAGGATTCGAACCTCCGACCCCCTGCTCCCAAGGCAGGTGCGCTAGCCAAACTGCGCTACGCCCCGAACTTATTACGATACTAAAATGTCCGCTTAAATGTCAATTTTATTGAAGATAACCGGCTGCAGGGAATACACACAGTTGCATAAAATGAGAGGGTAATCATCCAAAAAGCCTTTACAAATGCGATAAAATCCTTTTTATGTCACTTGTGTTTGAATTCACAGCCAGAGTTTTTGGACAATATCCTTAAAAGGTGGTCTGGAGATTAATAAGGTGTCGCATATAAAGTCTTCCCGGCTGCTTACCCTCTCATTTTATAGATTATCTAATGCAACGTTAAGGTTAATTGTTTTTTCTATCACCCTGACAAATTCAACGGCTGCCTTTTCTATAGGGAACCCCTCGGACTTCTCACGGGCCTTTGTTCCCATTTCTGTCAGCTTTTCCAGGCAAAGCCTTATCTTGTCAGCCAATTCTCCCGCATCAGACATATCATTCAGTACATAGCCTTCTTTGCCGTTTTCAATCAGTTCAGCCACACCATTATTTCCTGTCGTGATTGCAGGGAGGCCCGATGCCATAGCCTCCAGGGTGGCGTTACTGAAGGGGTCATAGAGAGTCGGGAGAACAAACACATCCGACGCCGCGTAATACTTCTCTATTCCCTCCTTAACGCCTGCAAAAATAATATTCCCGGATATTCCATACTTGTCTGCCAACTTTATATATTTTTTTGTGTCACCTTTACCTGCAACCAGGACCTTAAGGCCTTCACCCCTTAACAGGGAGACCGCTTCCAGAAGTGTGCCAAGCCCCTTTCTCTCAAAGCCTGACCCTACAAACAGCAACACCTTTGAGTCTTCCGGTATCGCAAGTTCTTTCCTTACGGCAGCCCTCCATCTGGTCCTGTTTGCCGGAGAAAACCTCACCAGATCAACCCCGTTATAGATAATAGTTATCCTTTCCGCAGGCACCGCATAATGTTTAATAATCTGGTCCCTGACCATTTTTGAATTGGCTATGATCCGGCCGGTATCGGCAAAGAGTTTCTTTTCAATCCGAAGCATGGAGATGTGAAGGGGATTAAGCTTAAACGACAGCTTCCTGTAAAAAGACCCTGTTTTTGATCGTATTTCAAGCCACTCAGCGTGACAGCCTTCCCCTGCCCTGTATATATCCTGAGATGTAGTACGCTCAAAGCTGATTATACAGTCAGGTCTTGTCCCTGCCTTTTCAAGCTCTTTTTTTACATTCGCATTGAACGTTATATTGGACAGGAACGAATTTACAGAGACTACCGCCACCTTATGGGAAAAAATACTTTTACCAGTCCCTTCTTCAGGCCAGGCATTCGCAAATATGTGTATTTCGTGTCCCCTGTTCTTTAAGTCCTTAAGCAGTGTCTGGAGATAACGCTCGGCGCCGCCGTGAGTTGAAAACTTCTTTTTTATAAACGCAAGCTGCATCAGAAATTATAGAGATAATTACATTTTTTTATCCACATGTTATATAATATTTGAACTTTTATTTGGAGAGGAAAACACCGATGACTATTGCATCACAATCCCGCGACATTGCTTTTCTGACAGAACAGGCGCGAAACGTCAGGATAGAGATATTAAAGATGCTTACAAAATCAGGCTCCGGCCACACAGGGGGCTCTCTATCAGCAGCAGATGTTCTCACCGCTCTTTACTTTTACAAAATGCTGCACAATCCCTCTGAACCCTCATGGCCGGGAAGAGACAGGTTTGTTCTATCAAAAGGACATGCAGCACCACTCCTTTACACGGTACTTGCCCTGACTGGCTATATGGACAAGTCACTCCTCGACGATTTGAGGAAGCTCGGGTGCCCTTTGCAGGGACATCCCTCCTCAAAGTTAATCCCTGGAGTAGAGGTATCCACCGGCTCCCTCGGACAGGGACTCTCAATTGCAAACGGCATTGCCCTTGGGTTAAGGCTTGATAAAAACCCGGCGAGGGTCTATTGCCTGCTTGGTGACGGAGAGACACAGGAAGGTCAGGTATGGGAGGCTGCGATGTCTGCAGGCCATTTCATGCTCGACAATCTTTGCGCGATCGTGGACCATAACGGTCTGCAGATAGACGGGAAATGTTCTGATGTAATGAAAATAGAGCCGGTAGCCGGGAAATGGAGCGCCTTCGGCTGGCATGTATTTGAAATAGACGGTCACAGCATGGAGGAGATCACAAACGCCCTTGATGAGGCCGAAAAGATAAAAGGCAAGCCATCTGTGATTATAGCAAAAACAGTTAAGGGTAAAGGCGTATCATTCTTTGAAGGCAAGGCTGAATACCATGGACTAACGCCTACAAGCGAAGAGCTTGTGAAGGCGCTTAAGGAGTTAGGGAAAAATGGGAAGTAGAGAAGAACAAACTACAGCAAACAATAAGCAAAAACAGGACTTCTGCGGACAGGCAGTGGCCACAAGAGATGCCTATGGAGCGGCCCTTCTTGAATTGGGCGCCAGGAACGACAGGGTAGTCGTACTTGATGCAGACCTTTCCGGCTCAACAAAAACAATCAAATTTGCAAAGGCATTTCCGGAAAGGTTTTTCAATATGGGGATATCAGAGCAGGACATGATAGGTACTGCCGGCGGCTTGTCTCTGACAGGCAAAATACCTTTTGCTTCGACCTTTGCCATATTCGAGACAGGAAGGGCCTGGGAACAGATACGTCAAACCATCTGCTATTCAAATCTTAATGTCAAGCTTGTCGCAACGCACGGCGGCATAACCGTTGGTGAGGATGGGGCATCTCATCAGGCCCTTGAAGACGTGGCTTTAATGAGAGTGGTCCCCAACATGACTGTAATCGTCCCCTCAGACGGCTTTGAGACAAAGCAGGTCATTGATACCATTGCTGAATATGAAGGGCCTGTTTACGTTAAACTCGGAAGGGCAAAAGTCCCTGCAGTCATGCCTGAAGACTATAAATTTCAAATCGGAAAGGCCCATACGTTCAATATCGGGAAAGATGTAAATATAATCGCCAACGGGATAATGCTCCCGGCAGCCCTGAAGGCAAGGGACATCCTGTCTCAGGAAGGGATAGACGCGGGCGTAATAAATATGTCTACAGTCAAACCTCTTGACACCACGGCCCTCCTTGAAGCCGCAAAAAACTCAAAACTGATTGTAACTGCTGAAGAGCATTCGGTAATCGGGGGCCTTGGCAGCGCAGTGACTGAATTTTTATCTGAAAATTATCCTATGCCTGTTAAACGGATAGGCACAAATGACACCTTCGGCTGTTCGGGCAAACCCGATGAACTTCTGAAACTTTTTGGACTTACTGCAGAGGACATTGTAAAAACAATAAAAACAGCTCTTGGCTCATAGCTGATAGTTCATGACAGGAAAAGACCACGGCATCCAGGGCTATAGACGATGGACAATGGACTATGAGCTAATATTATGATTACATTCCAGAACGTCTCAAAGTATTATGATTACCAGACTGTCCTGAGGAACGTCACCCTGACCATTGAACAGGGTGAGATGGTGTTCATAACAGGCCCAAGCGGCGCAGGCAAATCAACCCTGCTGAAACTGATGTATCAGGCTGAAAGGCCTGACGAAGGGGACATCACCATAGGGGATTTTCATCTCGCCTCATTAAAGGAGTCAAAGATACCGCTCCTGAGAAGGAATATAGGCGTGGTTTTTCAGGACTTCAAGCTGATAAACAATCTTTCCGTTTTTGACAATGTGGCCCTGGCTTTAAGGATCAGGGGCATAAAGGAAAAAGACATAAAAAATCTTGTTTCCAATTCACTGAAGCACGTCCACCTTCGTCATCTGTCTGACAGTCATCCCAAAAGCCTTTCAGGGGGAGAACAGCAACGCGTTGTAATTGCGAGGGCGATTGTTGCTGAGCCTGTAGTCCTGCTGGCCGATGAGCCGACAGGCAACCTTGATCCTAATACTGCAACAGATATTATAAAGCTGTTCAGGGAGATCAACCTTGAAGGGACAACAATACTTATAGCGACCCATAACAGGGAACTGTTCAGGGACACAGGCAAACGCGTGCTGAAACTGGACGGCGGAAACCTGATAGGCGAGGAGATAGGCTGATGTCAATGTCATATTCTTTCAAATCGGCCTTCCAGAGTCTCTGCAGGGAGAAATGGATTAATATCTTGTCCATACTTACTGTTACCTCAAGCCTCCTGATGATCACCCTGACCTTTTTCACTCTTTACAACATAGAACTCTTCACCAACCGTCTTCCCGAGAGATTTTCAATGGTCGCTTATCTCAAAAATACCCTCACGCCTGAAGAAATACAAAACATTACCAGCACCCTCCAGAAGAGAGAGGACATTGCAGCAGTTAAATACATTTCAAAGGAAGATGCCCTTACTGAACTGCGGCAGACCTTGAAGGATTCAGGATACATCCTTGAGGGCCTGGATGAAAACCCCCTCTCCACGTCCATAGAATTGAAGCTCAAAAAGGACTTCGTTACAGCCAATTCCGCAAAACAGATATCAGACGACATTAGAAAAATTGAAGGGATAGATGATGTTTATTACGGAGAGAAAATCGCCGAGGCAATAAACCTCCTGAAAAAATCACTGCGGAATACAAGCCTTATAATATTCATAATAATCTCCACAGGCGTCATCTTCGTTATTTACAGCACGGTAAAGATATTGTTCTACCGGAGGAAGTCCGAGATTGAGATTTTAAAACTCCTCGGGGCCACAAAAGGCTTTATAAGAGCGCCCTTCCTTATAGAGGGGGGCCTTATCGGTTTTTCAGGCGGGACCCTTGGAATCATTGGAGCCCTGCTTTTCTATTTCGCTGTAACATACAGGCTGAGTAAAGTAATCCCAATCCTCAAATCTTTGGCCTTCCCACTCGAAATTTTGGTCCTGCTCCCGGCAATCGGCATCATACTCGGCATCATAGGCTCTGTCATTGCCATTGGGAGACTGAGACTTTAATAAAATGACACGGAAACGCGGAGAGACGGGGACGCGGCCACACAGGGACAATAAGAAAATTACCGTTTTCTCAACAGGTAATATAATTTTATTTCCTGCCGTCTTTTTTTTAATCCTGTCTTTCTCCTTCTCACTATCTGCCTTTGAGGCCTTTGCACAAAGCTCCCAGGACGAGTACAAGCGCATACAGAAAGACCTGAAGACCCATAAAAAGAAACTCGAATCCGTTAAAAAAGTCGAGAAATCAGTCCTTCAGGATCTGAGGAAAACAAATGCCGAACTCAATGAAATAGAAAGACAGTTGAAAACACAAAAGGAAAAAATAAAAAAAATACAGAACAACATAACCGGCGTACAGACAGAGATCAAGGACAATGAAGAGGCCATCCAGGTACAGGGGGGCCGCCTGAAAAAAAGGGTCAGGACACTCCAGAGGCTTAATATTGAAAGCGACGCCCTCCTCATACTGATAAGCGGTGAGGACATCTCCCAGACCATGAGGATTATGAGGTATATCAGGGACGTCTCAGCTTATGACTACTCACTCATAAATAAATACAAAGAGACCGTCAGGCAACTGAACGAAAAACAGGACAGGCTCAAGAGATTATTCTCTGAACTCAAAGCAGAGGAAGTGAAGCTGGCAAAACTGGACGAGTCCCTGAAAGACAAGAAAAAGGAAAGGGAGACACTTCTTGTAAGCGTCAGAAAAGAAAAGTCTACATACCAAAAGATGATCAACGAGCTGAAAGAGGCCTCAAACAGGCTTATGAGGATAATACAGGAATCTGAAAGACATGAAAAAGAGCTGCGGAAAAAGAAGGGCACAAAAGGCAAACCAGGCACAAAAGAAGATGATTTTCTTGAGGACAGCAGCTTTTCAAGGCTGAAAGGGAGACTCCCCTGGCCTGTCAACGGCAGCATTGCGATCCAGTACGGTACACAGGTAGATCCACTTTTCAACCTGCCTGTTTTCAGAAGCGGTATCCATATAAAGGCGTCCAATGGCTCCAATGTTAAAGCAGTCCACGAGGGGAAGGTTGTTTTCGCTGATGATTTCAAGGGATACGGCCAGTTGGTAATTGTAAGCCACGGCAGCGGATACCATACGCTTTACGGGAGCCTTTCAAAGATTTTTTTAAAAAATGGAGCTATAATAAAAGATAACCAGGCCCTGGGAGAAGTTGGTGAATCCAACACACTCGGTACCCCCGGTCTCTATTTTGAGGTCAGGTATAAAGGGAAATCCCTTGACCCGCAACAATGGCTTAGGAAATAAGCTGGAGGATAAGAAAT
>Ga0209211_10006819_pt1 | contig 16322 bp, 11 predicted proteins | sample RifGroA2_FD_183992 | JGI IMG/M metagenome (GOLD analysis project Ga0209211, IMG submission 183992) | Groundwater microbial communities from Rifle, Colorado, USA - Groundwater A2 (SPAdes) (version 2) | ecosystem: Environmental > Aquatic > Deep subsurface > Groundwater | place: Rifle, Colorado... | reverse complement strand
CAAGCTGGCGGTGGTCATCATTCCGTCCTTCGGCGAACGCTATCTGTCGACGGTGCTGTATCAGCATCTGGAGGTGTAAGAGGCTGTAACCGCCGCACATGCAATTATGTCGCCGTGTTGGACTCTGTCTGCCGGGGACTCCGCTTCGCGGGCCGGCAAGTGCCGACTTTTGGTCCGGCGGATGTCGCGCCGGTTCCTGTGTCTGGAACCATGATTGAAGGAGACTTGCATGAATTCACTTTTCAAATTGTTTGCGGTCATTCTTGTTGTCGTGTCCAGTATCGGCGGCGTCAGTGCGGATGACAGCGCGTTTGCCACGAGCCAGCCATCGGGGAATTCGGCGCTTGACGAGGCGCGGCTGGCGATCAAGGCCAATGACTGGAAAAAGGCCTTGGTCAGCCTGAATCTGGCGTTAAAGGAGGAGCCGCGCAACGCCGACGTACACAACCTTTTGGGTTACAGCTATCGCAAGCAGGCATCGCCCAATCTGCCCAAGGCGTTTGAACACTACAACATTGCGCTCAAGCTCGACCCGAAACACAAGGGGGCGCATGAATACATCGGCGAGGCCTACCTGATGGACAAGAAGCCGCTTGAGGCGGAGAAGCATCTGGCGCGGCTTGAGGCGATTTGCGGCAACAGGAATTGCGAGGAATATGCCGATCTGGCAAAAGCCATCGCCAGGTACAAGGCGCAGAGCAAGTAAATTCGAGTGTCCGTGTCGCCTCGGTGCAACCGGGCTTTTCAGTGCCAGGGGCCGCGAAGCACAGCCCGCTCGGGCGTGTCCGGCAGGTTCAGGTTGATGACGAGTACGCGGCTTCCCAGCATGACAATGCTTCCCGCCGTGCGGTCATTGCCCGTGTCGCTGTACTCGAAACCATAGACGCGCCGGACGCGAAATACGCCATCATCATCTCGCCCCGGGCTGATCCGCGCGATGGCAACGGTGTCATCCAGCAGCAACAGGGACTCCGCGCTACAGGCAGCCTTGGCCGCCGACACCGCCATCTCGCGCGCCTTGAGACTGTCGAGCCATAGCCAGACGGCGGCGGCCAGCAGCAGAAGGCCGAGAAGATCGAAAAAGTCCATGCGCACAGCCTAACCGAGATTGCAGGTCAGCCAGCGCTGCATGCAAGGTGTTTTTCTGCTGCAGAGGTGGCAGTGACAATGCTCAACGTCAATCGTCTGGTGCATTTTGTCCTCAACAATCCAGAATCATCCAGCTTGACATTGCCATAGCCGGGGAAAGGCAGTACATTGGCGAGGCTGCCAAAAACCGGATTGAGCCATGCCTCGCAACAAGTGTGAAACCCTGTCCATTCGGACGACTGCGGAGATCAAAGACCTGATTCGCCAGGCAGCCGACCAGGAGCATCGCTCCGTCGCTTCCATGCTGGAGGTGCTGGTATTGGCGCATGCTGACCAGTTCGGCCTCAAGGCCAGCGCCAAGCCGAAAAAGACCAATAAGAAATCAGCCAAATGAGCGCTAACGCCTTCCAGAATATCTCCAAGATCGAAGACAGTCTGTGGGAGGCGGCCGATCAACTGCGCGCCAACTCGAAGCTGACCAGCAGCGAATACTGCATGCCGGTGCTCGGCGTGATCTTCCTGCGCCACGCCACCAACCGCTACCAGGCGGCCCTGCAAGCCATCCAGACTGACCAAGCCGCCGGCAAGATGCCCAAGCGCCCGCTGGTCAAGGGCGATTTCATCAAACGCCGCGCGCTGATGCTGCCCGAGATTGCCCGCTATGACCACCTGCTCAAACTGCCTTCCGGCGCCAACCTCGGCACGGCGCTGGTCGATGCCATGAATGCCATCGAGGCCGATTTCGAGCCGCTGGCCAACCAGTTGCCCAAGGACTACGACCGCTTCGAGTACAAGTTGCTCGAAGACCTGCTGCGCAACTTCGATTCGGCGGCCCTGCGCAATGCCTCCGGCGATGTCTTCGGCCGCATCTACGAATACTTTCTGATGAAGTTCGCCATGCAGGGCGCGCAGGACAACGGCGAATTCTTCACCCCGCCCTCGCTGGTGCAGACCCTGGTCAATGTCATCGAGCCCGACCACGGCGTGGTGTTCGATCCTGCCTGCGGCTCCGCCGGCATGTTTGTGCAGTCCAGCCACTTCATCGAGCACGAGGGGCTGGACACCATGCAACGCGTCAGCTTCTACGGCCAGGAAAAAACCGCCACCACCATCCGCCTGGCCAAGATGAACCTCGCCGTGCATGGGCTGGAAGGCGACATCCGCGAAGCCAACTCCTTCTACGACGACGTGCACCGTTTGCAGGACGGCCGCGCGCTGTGGGGCAATTGCGATTTCGTAATGGCCAATCCGCCGTTCAACGTCGACATGGTCGATGCCGAGCGCGTCAAGGACGACCGCCGCCTGCCCTTCGGCCTGCCCGGCGTGAACAAGGACAAGCGCGTTTCCAACGGCAACTACCTGTGGATTTCCTATTTCCACAGCTACCTGTCGGCCAGGGGCCGCGCCGGCTTCGTCATGTCCTCGCAGGCCAGCAGTGCCGGCCACGGCGAAAAGGAAGTCCGCCGCAAGCTGGTGGAAACCGGCGACGTCGACGTGATGATCGCCATCCGCTCCAACTTCTTCTACACCCGCACCGTGCCCTGCGAACTGTGGCACTTCGACAAAAGCAAACCCCCTCTCCCTCAGGGAGAGGGCAGGGGAGAGGGTGGGGGACTGAACCACAAGGGCAACGTGCTGATGCTCGATGCCCGCAACGTCTACCGCAAGGTCACGCGCAAGATCTACGACTTCAGCCCCGAGCAGCAGGCCAACCTGACCGCCATAGTCTGGTTGTATCGCGGACAGCGCGAGCGCTTCCTCGGACTGATAGGGGAATACCTTGCCCGGCTTGGCAGCGAGGCTACTGATGTAAAGCCCGCGCTCAAGCGCTTCGAGACGCAACTCACCGCCTGCCGCGAATCGCTGGTGACCGCCTTTGTGGACAGCGCCATCGCGCTCGAAACGCTCTATGCGGAAAAGCAGAAGACCTTTGCCGACGGCATGGCTGAATGGGCCGAGGCCGCCAACGCCTACGCCGCCGACCGCGCCGCCTTGGTTGACGGACTTGCCGTCTATTGCAAGAAATTCGCCGTCTCGCCAGCGCCGACTATTGATGTTCAGCATGCAGCTAGGCAAGCCTTCGACCCACTGGCGGCAACTGAGCGCGGACTAGTCAAACAGATCGACCTGCTCTACAAACTAGCCGCCCGCGCCGCCCAGTTGGCTACCGATCTGTCTCCCTCTCCCCTCGCGGGAGAGGGCCGGGGAGAGGGGGCGACTTTCGACCGCCGCGCCACCAGCAAACTCATCAAGCAACTCGACGAAGAGCGCAAGGCCGCTGTCGACCAACTCAAGGCCGCGACCTACCTCCATCGCCAGATCGTCTGGCTGCAAGACCGCTTTCCCAAGGCCGAAATGCAGGACGTGCTTGGCCTGTGCAAGGTCGTCAGCCGCGCCGAGATCGAAGCCGCCGACTGGAGCCTCACCCCCGGCCGCTACGTCGGCGTCGCCCGGGCAGAAGTGGACGAAGACTTCGACTTCGAGCAGACCCTGCGCGACATCCATGTCGAACTGGCCGACCTGAACCGCGAGGCGGTGGAATTGGCAGCGAAGATTCAGGAGAACTTTGAGGAGTTGGGGGTATGAGTTGGCACGACTCAACTCTCGGGGAGCTCGCTAAACGAGACGGCGGATTGATCCAGACTGGACCATTTGGTTCACAGCTTCATCAAGCCGAGTATGAGGCAGAGGGCATCCCCGTAGTTATGCCCAAGGACATTACTAACGGACGTATCTCAGTTGAATCAGTTGCGCGAGTTTCGGAACAGACGGCAGACCGTCTCGAACGTCACAAGCTCAAACCACGGTCGATTGTTCTGCCTCGTCGGGGAGAGGTTACGAAACGTGCGTATATCAGACCAGAACAGGAAGGCTGGCTCTGCGGCACTGGTTGCTTAAAAGTTGAGCTGAACGGCAAGCATCTCGTGCCCGAGTTTTTGTATTACTTCATGGAGCAAGAGCATGTCATCCAATGGTTGGTGCAGCACGCTGTTGGCACAACGATGCTTAATCTCAGCGCTGGAATCGTCGCTGACTTGCCAATTCGCTACCCAATTGTTGAAGTTCAATCTGAGATCGCCGATATCCTTTCCGCCTACGACGACCTGATCGAAACCAACCGGCGGCGGATGGCGCTGCTGGAAGAGTCAGCGCGGTTGCTCTACCGCGAATGGTTCGTCCTCCTGCGCTTTCCCGGCCATGAACACACCACCATCACCGATGGAGTGCCGGAGGGATGGGAGCGAAAAACGCTTGGCGATTTATGCAGCGAAATTCGCGAGTCAGTGTCGCCCGACGCACTGGAACCGGATACGCCCTACATTGGGCTCGAACACATGCCGCGCCGCTCAATTTCGCTCAACGATTGGGGGCAGGTTGAGCGAGTGACAAGCAGCAAGCATCGATTCAGGTCTGGTGAAATTCTGTTCGGAAAAATTCGGCCCTACTTCCACAAGGTAGGGGTCGCTTTTGTCGATGGTGTCGTATCGTCAGACGCCATCGTGATTCGTCCGGTGGACGAAAAGCTGCATGGCTTGGTGCTGATGACTGTGTCGAGCGATGAATTTGTCGCCGTGACTTCTCAGACCATGAAGGAAGGTTCCAAAATGCCCCGCGCCGACTGGAAGCAGATGCAAACCTATTCTGTGCCCCTGCCGCCTTCTGGTTTGTTGGGCACTTTTGATGGTGTGATTCAGCCGATCATTGCTCAGTTGAAGACGCTGACCTTTGCCAACCAAAAACTCCGTGCCGCCCGCGACCTGCTGCTGCCACGCCTGATGAACGGGGAAATCGCCGTATGACCCTCGAAGACCAGCACACCGACTGCAAGTCCCTGCGTACCATCACCGGCAAGACAGCCGATTGGGAGGCGCTGGCGAAGGACTGCGTGTGCTTCGCCAACGGTGCGGGCGGTCGCTTGTTGATCGGTATCGAGGATGGCGAGGCATTGCCGCCTGCCGGGCAGACGGTGCCGCCGGAGTTGCTTGATCGCCTGCGCAAGCGCATCGGCGAACTGACGGTGAATGTGCAGGCGCTGCCGAGCTTGCAGCGCGCGGCCAATGGCGGCGAGTTCATCGAGTTGGCGATTGATCGCTCGCCCGGCGTGGCTTCGACACGCGACGGGCGTTACTTCCTGCGGGTGGGCGACACCTGTCAGCCGGTGCTGGGCGACGACGTGCTGCGCCTGGCCAACGAGCGGCCGGGGCGGCCTTGGGAGGCGATGGACAGCGGCGTTCCGCGCGACGTGACTGACGCCGACAAGCTCGCGCATTTCGTTCAGGCTATCCGCAGCTCCGATCGGGTGAAGGATTCGGTGAAAGAGAAAGGCACCGATGAGTTGCTGACCCATTACGGTCTGGCGCTGGGGAATACGCTTACCCGCCTCGGCGTGCTGCTGCTTGGCACCACCGCCGACCGGCGGGCGCTGGGCACGGCGCCGCTGGTGCAGGCGATCAAGTACGACGAGCAGGGGCAGAAGATCAACAAGTGGGTCTGGGACGACTGCGCGCTGTCGCCGGTCGAACTGGTCGATGCGATCTGGCGCGAGGTGCCGGATTTCCGCGAGAGCTACGAGGTGGCTGAGGGCTTGTATCGGCGCAGCGTGCCGGCCTATGACGAGAAAGTGGTGCGCGAGCTGCTGGTCAATGCCCTGGTGCATCGGCCCTATACGCAGCAGGGAGACATTTACCTCAATCTGCATCCCGAGCGCCTGGAGGTGGTGAACCCCGGCCGCCTGCCGCTGGGGGTGACGCCGCGCAACATCCTGCATGCCAGCCGGCGCCGCAATGAGGGGCTGGCGCGGGTGTTCCACGATCTGGGCCTGATGGAGCGCGAGGGCAGCGGCTTCGACCTGATCTACGACCGACTACTCTCGCAAGGCCGCCCGGCACCTGTGCCTGAAGAGGGAGCGGATTGGGTCAAGGTGACGATCCAGCGGCGCATCGTGAAACCCGAAGTGATGCGACTGATGACCGAGGCGGATGAACGCTTTCAATTGACGCAGCGGGAGCGCATCACGATGGGGGTGCTGGCGCAGTCGGAGGAGATGACAGCGAGAGAACTCGCGGTGCGGCTGGAAACTGAAGGCGCGGAAGAGCTTGTGCCCTGGCTGGGGCGGTTGGTGGAGTTCGGTTTGGTTCAGCGTGTTGGGCGGACCAAGGGCACGCGCTACTTTGTTACGCCTGACCTACTCCATGACTCAGGGATCAATCTGCCCACAACCCTGCGTCGAATCGAACCGCATCGGCTTCTGGAATTGGTGCGAGAGGACTTGCGCCGCTATCCGCGCTCCAAGATTAGTGAAATCAGCGACAGGGTAGGGGCGGAAGTGAATCGCTCGCAACTGAAGCGCGCCTTGGCGGAGTTGGTACGGCTTGGGGTGGTGGTAAGGGAAGGCACACGAAGCAGCACACGCTACCGTTTGGGCACCGATTCTTGACCCGCTCGGTTTGGATCAAAAACGCGCAAATCAGGGCCGAATGTCCATGAGAGTGAGCCAAGAACGTCCGAGTGAAGAACATAACCAAATGTTTATAAAAGAATTGATGTGGCGATCTTGGTATTTGAATGAGCCAAACCTGAGCCAAGCCTGAGCCAAGAAAAGCAAGCAAACATGGCCTATACCGACATCAACAGCGAAGACCGCCTGGTTCAGGCGACCTTTGCCGAGCATCTGGGAAAAGTGCTGGGTTGGGACAGCGTCTACGCCTGGAACCAGGAAACCTTCGGCCCGACCGGTACGCTGGGACGGGCCAGCGAGCGTGAGGTGGTGTTGGTGCGCGATCTGCGGGCGGCGCTGGCGAGGCTCAACCCTGCTTTACCGGAGACGGCGATCAATGAGGCGGTGGTCAAGCTTACCCACCATGACTATTCGCGCTCGCTGCCCCAGCACAATCAGGCTTTCTACAAGCTGATCCGCGATGGGGTGCCGGTGAGCTACCGGGACACACAGGGAGCGGGTTTGGGTCAACTCAGGCACGCGCAGGCCAGGGTGATCGATTTCCGCAAGGCCGCTAACAACCGCTTTCTGGCGGTGCGCGAACTCAAGATCACCGGGCTGCGCACGCCCAACTACAACCGCCGCGCCGACTTGGTCTGCTTCGTCAATGGCCTGCCGCTGGTGTTCATCGAACTGAAGGCGGTCTACAAAAATATTCGCGCCGGATTCGACGGCAATCTGCGTGACTATCTGGACGAAAACGTCATCGCCCACGCTTTCCATCACAACGCATTGCTGATCGTCAGCAATGGCGACAACGCTCGCTATGGCTCGATCACCAGCGCCTGGGAACACTTCGGCGAATGGAAGCGCCTGGACGAGCGAGACAAGGGCAGCGTGGCGGCCGAGGTGCTGCTCGACGGAATGCTGGCCAAGGACCGGCTGCTGGACATCGTCGAGAACTTCATTCTGTTCGACGCCAGCAAGGCCGGGGCGGTGCGCAAGGTGGTGGCGCGTAACCATCAGTTGCTGGGCGTGAATCAGGCGGTGGCGGCGGTGGTGCGACAAGAAGAAATCAAGCGCCAGTTTCCGCCAGGCGAGCGGCTGAAGCATCGCGTGATTGAGTTGCCTCTACCGAATGTTGAACGTGCGGCCAATGAGCCGGTGGCGGCTTACCCCGAGGCGGCTGAGCCTCTGGCGCCGGTCTACCTTGGTGATGGTCCTGCGGAAACTGAGCCCCGGACCTTGCAGATCATCGAGCGGGCACACCCCGATCTTGGGCGCCTGGGCGTGGTGTGGCACACCCAGGGCAGCGGCAAGTCGTATTCCATGGCCTTCTTCGCCGAAAAAGTACGGCGCACGGTGGAGGGCAACTTTACTTTTGTGCTGATGACCGACCGCGATGATCTGGACAGCCAGATCTACAAGACCTTTGTCGGCTGCGGTGTGGCGGACGACCAGACGCCGCGCGCGGGTTCGGGCAGGGAACTGGAGCAACTGCTGAAGCAAAATCACCGCTATCTGTTCAGCCTGATTCACAAGTTCAATCAGGACGTGAAGCCGGGCGAGTCCTACAGCGACCGCGACGACATCATCGTGATTTCGGACGAGGCGCACCGCACTCAGGCCGGCAAGCTGGCGCGCAACATGCGCCTGGCGCTGCCCAACGCGGCATTCATTGGCTTCACCGGCACGCCGTTGTTCAAGCACGACGAGCTGACCAAGCGCATCTTCGGCGATTACGTCTCGCGCTACGACTTCAAGCGCAGCGAGGAAGATGGTGCGACGGTAAAGCTGGTCTACGAGAACCGGGGCGAGAAGCTGGGCCTGGTGCGGCTGGATTTGAACGAGAAGGTTGCCACCGCAGTCGCCGCCGCCGACCTCGACCCTGACCAGACTGCCCTATTGGAAAGATTGCTCGGCAAGGACTACGAGGTCATCACCGCCGATGAACGGCTGGAGAAAATCGCGGCGGATTTTGTCGAGCATTGCAGCACGCGCTGGGAAGCGGGCAAGACCATGCTGGTGTGCATCGACAAGGTCACTTGCGCCCGCATGCTGATGCTGATTGATGGAAAGTGGAAGGCGAAAGCAGCTTTGGTTCGCGCCGAGGCTGAGGACAAACTGGCCGAGATTGCTACCGCATCGGACGATGAAACCAGGCATCGCCTTCATGCCCAGCGCGACCGCTTGCAGGCGAAGGCGGCATGGTTGGATGAGACCATCATCGAGATCATCATCAGCGAGGCTCAGAACGAAGTCGCCGACTTCAGGAAATGGGGCTTCGACATCATTCCGCACCGTGCCCGCATGAAGCTGGGATTCGAGACGCCGGATGGCAAACGTATCGATGTCGAGTCGGCCTTCAAGAATCCGCAGCACCCTTTCCGGGTGGCGATTGTTTGCGCCATGTGGTTGACGGGCTTTGATGTCGAATGCCTGTCAACGCTTTACGTCGACAAGCCGATGCGGGCGCATACCCTGATGCAGGCCATCGCCCGCGCCAACCGACGTTATCCGGGCAAGGACTTCGGCTTGATCGTCGATTACAACGGCATGCTCAAGAGCCTGCGCGAAGCCCTCGCCCAATATGCGCTTGGCGATGACGCCGGTGACGAGGAAATCGTGGCGCCGCTGGAGGAACGGGTTGCGGCCTTGCTGGATGCCATCGAGGCCACCGAAGCCCATCTGCGCGGGCTGGGATTCGAGCCGGCGGGATTACTGGGCGCCAAGGGATTCGCGCGAATTCAGGGGTTGGCGGATGCGGTCGACGCGGTTTACAAGAATGACGAGTCCAAGCGCCGTTTCGAGATTCTGGCGCGAGTGATATTCGGTCGTTTCAAAGCGCTGCTGGTAGAGCCATCGGCACTGACCTATGCCGAACGCCACGACAACATCGAGGCGATCTACAAGAAACTTACCGAGCGGCGCGACACGGCCGACGTGAGCGCACTGCTCAAGGTGCTGCACCGCATCGTCAATCAGGCGATTGCCACTCAGGCCCCAGGCGAGGATCAGGCAAAGGGTCTGACGGTTGATCTCTCGCTGATCAACATGGAAAAGCTGCGCGACGAATTCAGCAAGAAAGTGAAACGCAAGGCGACCGTGATCGAGGACATTCGCGAGATACTGGAAAAGAAGTTGGCGCAGATGCTGGCCAACAATCCGTTGCGCATGAACTACGAGAAGAAGTACCAAGAGGTCATCGCGGCCTACAACGCCGACAAGGACCGGGCCACGGTTGAGGAAACCTTCGCCAGGCTGCTGGATTTGGCCAACAGCCTGGATGCAGAGCAACAGCGCGCCGTTGAATTGGGCCTGACCGAGGAGCAGTTGGCGCTGTTCGATTTGCTCAGGAAGGAGTCACTGAGCGGCCCCGAACGCGAGAAGATCAAGCAGGAGAGCCGTGACCTGCTTGCGGAATTACAGCGCTTGATTGCCCCGTTGGAACAATGGACGGAGAAGGAACAAACGCAGGCCGAGGTCGAGGTGTTTATCCTCGATCACGTCTATCAAGCTTTGCCTGAGCCGCCGTACACAGCGGAGGACAAGAGGGAGGTCGCCGAGCTTGTCTATCGCCATATCTGGCAGCAAAGCGCGAGCGGATTATTTGCTTCGGGTGAGATATGAACTGTTCAGTTGCTCCGAACGAGTTATTTCACGTCAAACCAGCCCGGCGTCGCTCAATTCCTGTTTGAGCCATGCGTAGTAGACCGGCGCGGCGATGACTCCCGGCAGGCCGAAGGCGGCTTCCATGACCAGCATGGCCAGCAGCAGTTCCCAGGACTTCGCCGAAATTTGCGCGCCGACGATGCGGGCGTTGAGGAAGTATTCGAACTTGTGCACCACCACGAGGAAGGCCAGCGAGGCCATGGCGATGTGCGGCGAGTGGGCAAGGCTGACGACGACAATCACCGTGTTCGAGATCAGGTTGCCGATCACCGGCAGCAGGCCGACGACGAAGGTGAGGGCGATCATGGTTTTTGTCAGCGGCAGGTGGATGCCGAACAGCGGCAGCAGCACGACGAGATAGAGCGCGGTGAGCGCCGTGTTGATGGCCGAAATGCGCACCTGGGCGAAGACGATGCGCCGAAACGCATCGGCGAGGCGGCGTGCGCGTTCGGTGAGCGCCGCCGCCAGCGGCTGCGTGCTGCGCTTGCCATCGACTTCAAGCAGCGCCAGCATGGCGCCGATGATCAGGCCGACCAGCACGTGCGCCATGACGACGCCGGCTTCCTTGCCGATCGTCTGCACCTGTCCGGCGTGTTGGCGCAGCCACTGCACCCCGGCGGTCCTGGTGCCTTCGACGCTGTCGGGCAGGGCGCCGACCAGCCAGTCCGGCAATGAGTGGCGGGAGTTTTCGAGGATTTCGGCCATCTTCTGCGCCAGCGCGGCGAGGCTGCCCGAATCGCTTCTGAAGAAGCCGATGGTCAGCACGGCGCCGAGCACCGTGGCGCCTATGACGATGGCGGCGAGGAAGATCACGGCGGCCTGTTTTGCTCGTCGGCTGGAAAGCCTGCGTTCCAGCAGCGGTGCGGTCAGGTGCACCAGTTCGTACACCAGCAGCCCCGCCAGCAGCGCCGGCAACAGATGCAGTTTGAGTACCAGAAACAGGGCCAGAGCGGCGAGGAGCCAGGAGGCTTGCTGCATGCGATGGGCGGGCATGGCTGTATTTTTTCGCGGGAAATCGTCCCAGTGTAGGGTACATTTCAGCGATGAGCGAAGAATCCCGTTCCAGTTCAGCCACGCCGTCAGGCGCCATACCCGACGCGCCGCATTCGGCGCTGACCGTGGAAATGCTTGCCGCCGCCGCGGGCGCGTCGGCCGAGGATGGCATCTGGCTCGACGTGATCCGCAAGATGGACGAGGTTTATAACGACCTGCTCCAGTATGAAGTCGCGCTGGAGGAAAAGAACGCCACGCTGGAGGATACGCAGCAGTTCATCTCCTCGGTGCTGACCTCGATGTCCGACCTGCTGATCGTCTGCAGCCGGGCCGGGGTGATCGAGAGCGTCAACGAGGCGCTGGCGTCCCTGCTCGGGGTCGATGCGGCGGCGCTGCACGGACGGACGATATTCGATCTTTTCGCCGATGAGGAGTCGCGCCAGCACGCCGGACGCCTGTTTGCCGATCAGAGCAGCCACGCCGAGGCAGACTGCGAGATGCAGTTGAAGGCCGCCAACGGCAGCGCGATTCCGGTCTCGCTCAACTGCACGCCGCGCTACAGCGGCACTGGCAAGATGCTCGGCCTGGTGATTACCGGCCGTCCGGTGGGCGAGCTGCGCCGCGCCTATCAGTCGCTGCGCCGCGCCCACGATGACCTCAAGACCACCCAGCAGCAACTGATCCATTCCGAGAAAATGGCCTCGTTGGGTCGTCTGGTGGCCGGCGTCGCGCACGAATTGAACAACCCGATCAGCTTCGTCTACGGCAATACGGTGGTGCTCAAGCGCTATGCGGAGCGTATATCACGCTACCTGGCGGCGATTCATGGCGACATGCCGGCGGACGAGCGCGAGGCCCTGCGCGGCGAGCTGCGCATCGATCGCCTGCTGGACGACCTGCCTTCGCTGATCGACGGCACGGTGGAGGGCGCCGAGCGCACCCGCGACATCGTCGATGCGCTGAAGCGCTTCTCGGCGACGGATCGCGACGAGCGGCGCGCCTTCGATCTGGTGGCAGTGATCGAGCGCGCCGTGCAGTGGGTGTGCAAGGCCAAGGGCGATCAGTTCGAGGTGAATGTGAGCCTGCCCGCCGTGATCGAGGTCATGGGTTCGCCCGGCCAGGTGCAGCAAGTGGCGATGAACCTGGTGCAGAACGCCGCCGACGCGACCGAGAATGCACGCGAGCGGCGACTGGAGATATCCGGTCGCGTCGAGGAGGCCGAGGCCGTCATCGAGTTTCGCGACAGCGGCCCCGGCATTCCCGCCGAAAACCTGGACAAGCTGTTCGACCCATTCTTCACCACCAAACCCGTCGGACGCGGCACCGGCCTGGGGCTGGCGATCAGCTACGGCATCGTCGAACGTCATGGCGGCAAGCTCACCGTCGGCAATCATCCGAGGGGCGGAGCCTTGTTTTGTCTGCGGCTGCCGTTGGCCCGGCAATGACATCCGGCATCGACCCCGGTTGCGTCAGGCTGCGGCTCGCCAGCGACAGCGGCCGGATCAGTCAAGTCAGTGTCGCCAGCGAGCGTCCCGCCATTTCACAGCGGCTGCGTGGCCGCTTGGCCGACGAGGCGGTGCGGCTGGTGCCGCTGCTGTTCGCGCTGTGCGGCCAGGCCCAGGGACGCGCCGCAGTGCTGGCGCTGAAGGCCGCCCGTGGCAAGCAATGCCCAGCGCATCTCGATCCGGTGGTTCAGCGCGAAGCCCTGCGCGAGCATCTCTGGCGCTGGCTGCTCGATCTGCCGCCGCTGCTGGGCGAGCTCGCCATGCGCGATGAGTTTGTTGCCGCAGCGGGCTGGATCGCCGGCGGGCAACGCGACGAACTGGGCGCGTTCCTGTCCGGCCCCCGCATCGAGGTTTTGCGTCGGCGTCTGGCGGCAGCGGAGGACGCAACCGACCGCGCGCCGCGCCTGCTGCCGGCGCTGGACGCGCAGTCTTCACTCGCGTTGTGGCCGCGCCTTGATGCCGACTTTTGTTGCACGCCGCACTGGCAGGGCAAGGCCGCCGAAACCGGCGCCATCGCCAGACAGCAGGGCAGGGCGGGAATAGCGGCGACAGCATTCGCTTCGCGCTGGCTGGCGCGGCTCGAAGAATTGCGCGACTGGGCGGCGGGCAACGAGAAAGTCGGCGCTGGCGGTACGGCGAGCGCGGCGCGATTGGAAGCGGGGGCGGCGGTCGGCGGTCGCGCGCTGATCGAAACCGCGCGCGGTCTGCTGACGCACGAGATCGTGCTCGATGGCGAGCGCATTGCCGACTACTTCATTGTCGCGCCCACCGAATGGAATTTCCATCCGCAAGGCCCGCTCTCCGGCTGGCTCATCGGTCGCGACGCCAGCGACCGCGCAGCGGCGCAAGACTTCGCCGCCCGCGCCGTGGCGGCGCTCGATCCCTGCGTGCGCTGGGAACTGGAGTGGCGGTGAAGCTTAAAACCTCAATTCAACCACGGGGAACACGGGGAGCACGGGGAGAAACAAGGAGTTACAGCGAAAAATACCTCAACCAAATTGGTGAGCCCGAAAACCATGCCAACGCGTTGAATTTCCCCGTGTATCCCCGTGTTCCCCGTGGTCAACTGCTTTTTCTAGGATGAAAGCTGGTTTGACAGGTCGTGTTGTGCCGTCAGGCTCAAGGCCACGGCTTCGGCGACCTTGATGCCATCGACCGCCGCCGAGAGAATTCCTCCTGCATAGCCGGCGCCTTCGCCGGCGGGAAACAGTCCGTGCGTGTTGACGCTCTGGAACTCTTCGTCGCGCGTGATGCGAATCGGCGATGACGTGCGCGTTTCGACCCCGGTCAGCAAGGCGTCGTCCATGGCAAAGCCGGCGATCTCCTTGCCGAAGGCCGGCAAGGATTCGCGCAGCGCGGCGACCACGTAATCGGGCAAACACCGCGCCAGATCGGTCGGCTGCACGCCGGGCGTATAGGACGGCAGCACCGGGCCGAGTGTCGTCGACGGTCGTTCGGCGAGAAAGTCGCCGACCCGTTGCACCGGCGCGTTGTAGTTGCCGCCACCGGCTTCAAAGGCCAGGCCTTCCCAGTGACGCTGAAAGGCAATTCCAGCCAAAGGCGCGGCCAGTGGATCGCCATTCTCACCTTGGCTGCCGGGATAATCGGCGGGAGTGATGCCGACCACCAGGGCGCTGTTGGCGTTGCGCTCGTTGCGCGAATACTGGCTCATGCCGTTGGTAACCACGCGACCCGGTTCCGAGGTGGCGGCGACCACCGTGCCGCCCGGACACATGCAGAAACTGTAGGCCGAGCGACCGTTGGCGCAATGGTGCACCAGCTTGTAATCGGCCGCGCCGAGCAGCGGGTTGCCGGCATTCCTGCCGAAGCGGGCGCGGTCGATCAATGACTGCGGATGCTCGATGCGAACGCCGATGGAAAACGCCTTGGCTTCGATATGCACGCCGCGCCGGTGGAGCATTTCAAAAGTGTCGCGCGCACTGTGGCCGACCGCCAGCACGACGTAGCTGGCGGCGATGGTTTCGCCATCGGCCAGCCTGACACCGCAGACTTGTCCCCGCTCGATGTCGATGTCCTCGACCCGGCTCTGGAAGCGGATGCTGCCGCCCAGCGCCTCGATCTCGGCGCGCATGTTTTCGACCATGGTCACCAGCCGGAAAGTGCCGATGTGGGGTTTGCTGACGTAGAGAATTTCCGCCGGTGCGCCGGCCTTGACGAATTCCGTCAGCACCTTGCGTCCGCGATGCTGCGGGTCCTTGATCTGGGTGTGCAGCTTGCCGTCGGAAAAGGTGCCGGCGCCGCCCTCGCCGAACTGCACGTTCGACTCCGGGTCGAGCTTGCCCTGCCGCCACAGGCCGAAGGTGTCCTTGGTCCGCTCGCGCACGGATTTGCCGCGCTCCAGGATGATCGGGCAAAAGCCCATTTGCGCCAGGATCAGGCCGGCGAACAGGCCGCAAGGGCCGCTGCCGATGACTATCGGTCGCACCGTCGCCGGTGTCTGCGGCGCGCGGGCGACAAAACGATAGGCGGTGTCGGGTGTCGGCCTGACATGCCGATCATTTTTCAGCCGTGCCAGCAAAGCCTTTTCGTGCCGCACCTCGACATCCAGCGTGTAGATGAAGACGATGGCCGACGGTTTGCGGGCGTCGTAGCCGCGGCGGAAGATCGAATAGTCGACAAGTTCGTTCGCCGCAATCCCCAGGCGCTTGAGGATTGCGTTGCGCAGGTCGACTTCGGTGTGATCGAGAGGAAGCTTGAGTTCGGTCAGTCGCATCAAAACGGCATATCTCTCAGGCGCGCGCGTGAATTTGCACGGGGATGCGCTGCGGGCCGAAAGGCTTGCTGAAAGCGCCGTAACGTCCGGCGATGGCTGTCTTGCAGTGCTGGCAATGGCCGGTAGCGTCGAGCGCGTAGTTGAGAATCCGATACCAGTCGCGCTCGATTACCGCCTTGCCGCAACCGGGGCAGAAGGTGGTGTCGCCGGTCTTGTCATGCACGTTGCCGGTATAGACGTAATGCAGGCCGGCATCCATCGCAATGCGGCGGGCGCGGCTGAGAGTGGCCGGCGGTGTCGCGGGAATGCCGTCGAGTTTCCAGTCGGGATGGAAGGCGGAAAAATGCAGCGGCACATCGGGGCCAAGCTCTTTCGCCACCCAGGCCGACAGCGCCTTGAGTTCTTCGTCGCCGTCGTTCTTGCCGGGGATCAGCAGGGTGGTGATTTCCAGCCAGCAATCGGTTTCGTGATGGATCATCGCCAGGATGTCGAGCACCGGTTGCAAATGGCCGCCGCAGAGACTGACGTAGAAGTCGTCGGTGAAGGCTTTCAGGTCGACGTTGGCGGCATCCATCCTGGCGTAGAACTCATGCGCCGGTTCAAGGTGCATGTAGCCGGCGGTGACGGCGACGGTCTTGATGCCCAGCGCATGACAGGCATCGGCCGTGTCCATGGCGTATTCGGCGAAAATCACCGGGTCGTTGTAGGTGAAGGCGACGCTTTGCGCGCCATGCGCCTGCGCGGTGCGGGCAATGGCTTCGGGCCTGGCGTCGTCCATCAGGCGGTCCATGTCGCGCGATTTGGAAATGTCCCAGTTCTGGCAGAACTTGCAGGCCAGGTTGCAGCCCGCCGTGCCGAAGGACAGCACGCTGGAGCCGGGGTAGAACTGGTT
>Ga0209211_10006818_pt1 | contig 16325 bp, 22 predicted proteins | sample RifGroA2_FD_183992 | JGI IMG/M metagenome (GOLD analysis project Ga0209211, IMG submission 183992) | Groundwater microbial communities from Rifle, Colorado, USA - Groundwater A2 (SPAdes) (version 2) | ecosystem: Environmental > Aquatic > Deep subsurface > Groundwater | place: Rifle, Colorado... | reverse complement strand
ATTGGAGGAGATTTCTGGAAACAAGTTCAAGACAATGTATGATATCGCAACTCCTGCTGAAAACGAGATAAACTTCAGGTTTTCCTTGATTTTTTTTGAGTAGATGTTTTCTGTGACGTAATCTGCAAAACTCAGTATTCCTGCCAAAGCCAATGATAACAAATGAAATGTCATAGTATAATCTTTCTTATAGACAATTGCGTTAATTGATTATATTTACACGAAATTGTCTATCTCGTAAATTGCGGCTATTTATTAAACTAATGACCGCAATTTATGATATGAGAATTAACCCAAATCTGCCATTATTTAAATTTTATGGATTGTGCTGAATATTAACCGCATATTTTGTAATTTCTGTATTGCAGCTTTTATATTTCCTGCACCATGCTTCGCATTTTAAGGCAGTTTTTTTGTCATTGTATGCAAAACTGCATTCTTTGCAGATGTAATATGATTTGCTGTTTTTGGTTATTTGTTTTGCCATCCTTAACCATTCTGTTATTGAGTAATTGGATTTTATAGAGAATTTTGAAATATATAAATTTTGTCAAAATTCTCTAAGAGAACTTTGAATGTCCTAAAAAATTGCAATGCAATTTTTGGGAACTTGAAAATCTTGGATTTTCAAGTAAAATGGTGAAAATAATGAATTTTTCAAAGTTCTCTATATATTTTTGTGTTTTGGATTCATATAAATTATTTTAAAATTCAAAAAACACGGGAGACCCATGCACTTTCCCAAGTTAAATGGGTGCCCCTCCAATTAATTCTTGCCTCTGATTTTTTGCCTTAAAATGCTGAATTTAACCGAAAAGTTTATAAATAGTTAATATATATATTATATATATTAAGATAATAATGAGTTTTTGCCATGAGAAGGATAAAGACAACAGTTTCTAATGAAATCAGTGTAAAGGGGATAAAGGGATTTTTCGAGAGGAGAGTTACCAAGTTTGGCACAGGCGCTAAGATAGACGCTCCAAAGGAGTACCTTGGCAAGAAAGTGATAATTCTGGTTTGCGACGAGAATGAGGAGCATAGTCCTAAAGCTAAAGAGGAAAATGAGAAGAAATAGATTAGATGGTGGAATATGGAATAGGATTTTGATAGTTAATGGAGTATTGTTGTTAATGATTTTATTCTCAACTATTACTTACGCAGCAACCTCAATTGAATTAACCACTGGCAATTTCATCAATGTGTTTGGGAACTTGAACTTATCAGGGAATAACTTGGTTAATGCAGGGAATGTTTCGATTAAGGGCAATCTTTCTGTTGATGGGAATGTTTCGGTTGACGGCTCAACATTTTTTGTTGATGCCACTGGCGATAGGGTGGGGATTGGGACAACAAATCCAAGGGAAGAACTGCAGGTGAATACAAATGGCCCTGCTGCTACATTAATATTCAATGAAGAAACAGATTCAAGGCCAGGAAGCACTATTATTGGCGAAGTGGTGTTTGCAGGTGATACCACTAGCGGCAGCAGTTACAGAAATTTTACCAAAATCGATACAGGAATAACTGATGACAGCACAGCAACTTACACTGGATTCATGCGCTTCCTTACTTCAAACAGCGGCACTCTTGCTGAAAGGATGAGAATCACAGGGGCAGGCAACGTGGGCATAGGGACGACGAATCCGACTTCTGGAACTGGTGTAGGCAGAGTTTTAGAAATTTCCGGTGGCGATTCGGGATTGAGTTTAAACAGTACTACAGCAGGCGTAAGATGGAGTATAGATTCCCAAACTTCTGGAAAGCTGTTTATTAGCCAAGGCTCGACTGCAAGGATGGTGGTAGAGAATAACACAGGCAACGTCGGCATCGGGACGACGAGTCCTTTAGATAAATTACACATTGATGGAGATATTTTAGTTAATGATACAAGTAATGATGCTCGCTTAAGATTATTTGGAAGTGGTAGTGGTAAGGAATGGGTCATAGGTGCAGGAAGTTCTGGTGGAGGTTCAAATGGAGATTTATATATACAACACGCTGGAATAGTAACAGCTATTACAATTCAAAATACAACAGGCAACGTCGGCATCGGGCAAACAACTCCTACCGAAAAGTTGCAAGTGGGAGGGACTATACACATTCGCCATACGGCGGACCAAATTCTTCGATTTACTGAGGAAAACATAGCGGCTCGGTGGGCTATAGGTGTGCCAGCTACCGGCTCTGGTGCTCAAACCGGCGCTGATTTGGTTTTTCGTGGAAATGGCGCAATCAACCTTACTGCTCCTGAAGGAACTGAATATATGCGTATCACATCTACAGGCAACGTCGGCATCGGGACGACGGGCCCTGCAGCAACCCTGCACAGCAATGGAACATTCATACATAGTTCTGTAACAAATTCTGCAACGGCTTTTCAAGTTCAAAATGCTTCTGGCACTACGTTGTTAGATGTTGATACCATTAATCAAAGAGTCGGCATCGGAACTACAGCGCCAGAGGCGAAAGTGCAAATTCAAAATGCCGCAGCCGCATCAATATCTGCTTTGAGGATTGAAGAATCTTCGCCCGCGACTACCGGCGATGTGTTGAAGTTAGAATTCTTCGGAGACGGCCCAGGTGACTCGACTATTCGCGAATTAGCCCGTATCCAAGCTCACAACATCCAAACCGGCTCCCACCACGGTTATTTGTCATTCTGGACCATGCAATCTACAACAATTGGTGAGAGGATGCGGATAGATGACGGCGGCAACGTCGGCATCGGGGCAACAGTTCCAGGAAGCAGATTGGAGGTTGAAAATACTGGAAGCGCCAACGATGTCTTGCTGCTTGAAGACTCGTCTGGATTGTGCGAGGCGCAGCCAACAACAACAGATTTAACATGGTCATGCAGTTCAGATGAGAAATTAAAAACAAACATTAAACCCTCAAGATTTAATGCCTTGGCTTATGTTACAGGAATCCCTTTGTTTGACTATACGGTTAAGAAAACAGAAGAAAATGCCACAGGATGGACTGCCCAAGCAATGCTGAAAAATCCCTTATATGCTGATTTAGTTACGAACAGAACTTATTTTAACCCAGAGACAAATCAAACAGAAAGCGAATTAAGCGTTTCCACATTGCCTCAATCAACTTTAATAAAAGCAATCCAGGAGCAGCAGGAGCAGATAACAGAGTTAAAAACAGGAAAGCCAAAAGAAGCGCAGCAGCCATCAATCGAATCTGGCTACCAGAAAATCAACGGCAGCATAATACTGACACTGGGGTAAAGTTTATATAGTGGGTAGCTTATTGCATAGCCTAAATATGGAAAAAAAGCTATTAAATCGGATTGTAATTAATCCTAAGGTAATGACAGGCAAGCCCATAATTAAAGGGACAAGAATACCAGTAGAGCTTATTCTAAAAAAGTTAGGGCAAAATATCAATATTGGTGAAATTCTTGAAGATTACCCAAGATTAACAGAGGAAGACATAAAAGCCGCTATCTTGTATGCAGAGTCTTTAGTGGAAAATACCGAAGTCTTCCCGCTTTCGCCAGCTTAATAGCTGTGTAATGATGGCTAAGCCAAGGTTTATTGTGGATGAAAGCATTGATTTTCCTGTAGTCTCTTACCTCAAGAGTAAAGATTACGACACAACATCTGTTGTTGAGGACTACCGTTCGCTGGAAGATATTGTAATCCTAAAAATAGCATTTGAAGAGAACAGGATACTTATAACCAATGATAAGGATTTTGGCAATCTTATATGTCAAAAACCACCCATCATAAATGGGTGGCATGAGTATTTAGCTATTACATAGCGTGGTTTTGGACACTACAAAATTCCGCTTATTGATGGGTAATTTTTGAGCACATCCAAATTCCATGCAATATTTAGCTACACATAAACCACTTATGAAACATAAGTGGAATTTTGATGTTTAAAGAGAAATTAAGCTCAAAAGGGCTGATACTTTTAAGATTGGGGAACCAGTCGTCTAATGCTAAGATAAAAATTCTGGAAAAATTGATTAGAGATTATAGCGGCAGATTTTTGGGAAACTTTGTTGTCGTTTCTGAAAATAAGATAAGAGTTCGGAAAATCTGATTTACCTTTAAAATCAACGGCAGCATAATACTGACATTGGGGTAAATAAGATTGGCTGCAAAACGAAAACATTAAATACGGGGTAGATTCAGCATAAAATAAAACTGATTAAGGGGGTGTAAAAATGGCAAAAAGAGTAGTAGCAGATTGCAGGAGATTTCCAAGCAAAAAGAAATGCACTTTGACAATTGCCGGAACTGAAAAAGAGGTTTTAAAAGTTGCTGTTTGGCACGCTGTGCATGACCATGGGCATAAAAATACGCCAGCATTGCGAAAGCAGGTTAAATCTATGCTTAGGAGTGCATAAAAATTTTATTTTTTTTGTTTGTTTTAGTGTATATTTAAATCAAAAATATTTAAAAACCTCAAAATCCTACTTTTTCCATGAATGAATTATTGTTCGGCACAGCAGGCATTCCATTAAGCTCGAATCCAAGGACGACTATTGATGGGATAAATCATGTCAGGAAGCTCGGCTTGGGCGCAATGGAGCTTGAGTTTGTAAGAAGTGTCAATATAACTAAAGACAGGGCGCCTGAAGTCAAGAAGGCTGCTGAAGAAAGCAATGTGGTTTTGACGTGCCATGCGCCTTATTTCATAAATTTGAATTCCCTTGAAAAGGCGAAGATAAAGGCAAGCATTGTACGTATATTAAACTCTGCAAGGATTGCAAACTTATGCGGCGGCTATTCTGTTTGCTTTCACTCCGGCTTCTATATGGGAATGGATGCAAAAAAAGTTTATGATACAATAAAGAATAATTTGAAAGAAATTGTTTCAACCTTGAAAAAAGAAAACAATAATATCTGGGTAAGGCCTGAAACAACAGGCAAGGAAACCCAGTTCGGCAATGTTGATGAAATCCTGCAATTAAGCCAGGAGCTTGATAATGTAATGCCTTGTGTGGACTTTGCGCATTTTCACGCAAGAACCAATGGAAAATATAATACGTATAAAGAATTTGCAAGCATTCTGGAAGCAATTGAGAAAAAGCTCGGCAGGAAAGGCTTGGAAAATATGCACATGCATATCACAGGAATTGCCTACGGCCCAAAAGGAGAGAAAAATCATTTGATTTTGAAAGAATCCGATTTAAAGTATGAGGAATTGCTCAAGGCTCTGAAAGATTTCAAAGTCAAGGGGGTTGCAATCTCAGAAAGCCCAAATATAGAAGGGGATGCTTTGCTAATGCAGAAAGTTTATGAAAAATTATAAAATTTCACCCAAACGTAAACGTGTAAATCCTGAATCCCTTGCCGGCAACCTGCAGCTCAATTACATGCTCCCCGTAGCCTTCGGCAAATACAATATTGTAAAGCCTGAATTCGCCCATTTTTACAATGCTTTTTCCGCCTTCAATTTCAGCATCGCTTCCCTTGTTTCCATCATTTAAAAAATTAGTATCAAGGAAAACAAAGGCATCAGAGCCGTTTTCAGAGCCCGCCACAATATTGGCGGATTTGGCTTCAAAAGCAAGGAGAATGCCTCCCTCGTCGCTTAAAAGCTCCATGTTGTCGGCATTGTATTTCCATTTCCCATCAAGATAGACATAATTTTTATGAGATATTGGCGGATATTTGAAATCGGCAACAGATTCAGGGCTCAAGCCGTCATAGCCAAGATTGCCCCTGTCAAACTGGTATCCAAAATATATCTCAGGAGTCTTTACGCCCGAGAAATTCACATCCATGGCTTCTTTTGGCTTGCTTGGCTCTGCCTTAATACCGTCTTTTTTATTCAATCTTTCCATCCTCTCCTTTAAAAGCTCCTGTATTATCATTTCTGTTTCCTCATAAGCCCCTTCTCCTATGTGGTCATATCTTACATAACCATCAATGTCAATCAAAAACTTGTGAGGCCAGTACCTGTTTTGATAGAGATTCCATGTGACATAATTGTTGTCTTGGGCAACAGGGTACTTTAATTGATAATCATTCACTGCTTTTACAACATTTTCATATTTCTTCTCAAACTCGAACTCGGGAGTGTGAACTCCAACAATTACAAGCCCCTTGTCCCTGTACTTTTTATCCCAGTCCTTCAGGTAAGGCAAAGTCCTGATGCAGTTGATGCATGTGTAAGTCCAGAAGTCAACCAAAACAACTTTTCCCCTTAACTGCTCAATCTTCAGGGGCTCTGAGTTAATCCACCTCCCTATGCCTGCGAAATCAGGCGCCCTAGGGTATGTTGAATTTTTTCCAGTTGCTGGTTTTTTAATTTCATTTATGTTCGGCTTTTGCGATTCTATGTAAAGAATGGCTGCTACTACAAAAATCACAACTACAATAGTTAAAAATGGCTTCTTGATAAAATCGTTTTTTTTCATGATAAAAGTGAATATGCAAAAAACCAGTTTGCAACGACATTCAATTTATTTGTAAAGACAAGTATGCCTAAAATCAACAACAAAACGCCAACGATTATGTTGAAGTATTTGAGCACAGTTGCAGACTTATTGATTAATTTTACTGCCTGTGTTGTAAACAAGCCGACTAACAGAAATGGAACTCCCAGCCCAAGGGCGTAAGACATCAATAAAACAAACCCCAAGCCTGGCTTTGCTATAACCAATGCAAAAACGCTACCAAGAATCGCGCTCACGCAGGGAGTCCATCCGACTGCAAATGCCGCGCCAAATACAAAAGATGTGGCATAAGTAACGCTGAATTTTTTCTTTACGGCAAGCTTATGCTCCCTCTCAAGGAAGCTTATTTTTATCAAGCCCAGTATGTACAATGCAAACAAAATTATTATAATTCCCCCAATCCTCGAAAGCCATGTCTGGATATTATATGAAACTCTTTCCAGGATAGTGTTTAACAACACTCCAAGCAGTGCAAAAACAACTGAAAATCCAAGCACAAAGGCAACGCTGTTAAGGAACACTTTCAATCTCGCATTTTGCTGCCCTGCTGATGTACCTGACAAATAAGCAAGAAAGCCCGGAATCAATGGCAGAACGCAGGGGCTTGCAAAAGACACTATGCCGGCAATGAAAGCAACTATAATTGTTGGTTCTACCATTTTTATTTTGATTTATTTTTAATGAATTTTATATTAATTTATTTTTATTTTCTCATCTTTTTTGTGTTGATGCTACAAAATCTTTTGCCTCTTGAACAAGTTTGAACCAATTACTTTTATATTTATGCCCTATTGAAACCCACTCTTTCATAAGACGACTCTTGTCAAAGAGATGATAAAAGTGTTTTCCTTGCTTTGAGGCAATGAGAATATTTACTCGCTCTTTGGGAAGCTTTATGATAAGTTCGCCTTTAACCGACATGGCAAACATCTTTCTGCCAATTTTTATACCTGAATCACCAAACATTTTCGCTTGAGTAACCCCTCGTTCCTTAAGCATTTTTTGCACGATAGATGTAAAAGTGGTATCAATACTTGATAGCTCTGGTTTTGTTAGTGTTTCCATTTTTAATTATAGAAAAATATAATCAAATCTTTTTTAATTCTTCCAAATACCTTTGCCTGTCCCATGAATCTGGCGCTTTTAGCACCCTCTCGCCATTCTTCAATATGACTTTTGTGTGCTGGTAACTAACTCCAAATTCCTTTGCGATCGCCTCTTCATCTGCATCCGTATCCGAGTCTCTGAAATTAACCCTAAACCCAATCAAATCTGAGTCATTTATTTCATCGAATGCCGCAAAAGTCTCAGGCTGCTCTGCCCTGCATGTTGGGCACCAGCTTGCATAAAAGTATAGCAGTATTTTCTTGTTTTCCTTCAAAGCCTTGTCGTAGTCTGCTTTTTTGAACTCGAGATATTTTGTTGTCGAGCCTGCAAGCACTTTGCCTAAATAGGAAGCCTCCATCATCCCCCCATCATTGTCTTCCATCATTTCCCCTGCCTTCATGAAAGAGCCGTCCATCCAGATTGATTCACCTTCATTAAGCATAAATAATGTTCCGTCTTTTCTTATAACCTTGCCGTCTGTCATAACTCTTGTTCCATCATTAAGAACTGCATTTTTTTCCATTGGCGACATTGTTTTTGCTTTTTCATCTACCATGAGCATTTTGCCGTCCTTCATCTCAAAGCCGATTTCAGCCATTTCGCCTGCTTCATTATCCATCATAGAATTTTTTTCAGCAGAATCTGTTGATGTTGTTTTGGCGCATCCAAGCGCTATAACACTCAAAATCAGCAATATGGCAAGAAAATTATTTGCTTTCATTTTATCACCTCATTCCCATGTTATTTTAAGCAAAATCATGAATCCGATTGCCTGAAGCAATGTAAGGATGAATACATGAACTTCCACTTCAGGAGCATAATACTCCATCATAGTTATGTAATAATAAAGCGACACAAGATTCTGCGCCAAGAATAAAAGCGCAAATAAAAACAGCCCAATGGTAAACTTTGACTTTGCCTGCTTTAGATTCTTGTAGTAGACATACAACAAGCCGAGCAGGAAGATTGTTGATATTCCGGTAAGAACAGTGGTTGCATTCATTATAAATGATTCCATGTAAAAAAAGAGGCATACCTTATTTATTTACTTTTTCCCAAATTGTCCCCAAATCTCATCAAAAAGCTTGATGTTTGCCTGCATGAACTCAGATAGGAAATAGACAGCGCCATAGTTGCCCTTGTTTATTGGGGATATTATGTTGTTCTTCTCAAGAACTTCAAGATGGTGCCTTATGGTTTTGTAATCCAGCTTTAGAATTTCAGCAATCTTGTTTGCATTGGAAGGGGTTTTTCTCAGCAAATCAATTATTTTGCCTCTTGTCTCGCCTCCTTTTGTGCCTGCTATAAGATACCAAAGCAGATTCTTCATCTAGAGATGAGTTTTTTGATGGTTTTTAAGGTTTTTGTATAGAATGAACATCAACTTTTATCCTAGAACTCTCAATCCTCTTGTACAGATAGAATATAATTCCCAAATAAGCCATATAAGCCATCACTTCCAGCAGGCTCGGGTTTCCGTTGTAGCCAAACAAGCCTTTCAAGAAGCTTCCAACAATTCCTTTCTCATTTAGAATGTGGTTAATATCAAACAATGGCGCTATTATTCCGCTTACTAATCCTGCTTCTTCAAACTCGTGAATGCCATGTGCAACCAATCCTGCTGCAAACAAGACAAGCAGAATGCTGCTAATGCTGAATACTTTTTTCAGGTTGATATTTTTAATGCCGACAAAAAACAAGTAGCCCATAACAACAGCTGCAATAATTCCCAAAGTTCCTCCAATGAAATTTATGCCGCTTGCGTAGTTCAGCGCATTAAGGAAAATGACAGTTTCAACGCCTTCCCTTATGATTGCAATAAAAATAAGCATGAAAATTCCAAGATGGGAAAATAAAGGCTGAGTGCCCATCAAGTGCCTTTCAACCCTGCCTTCAATTTCTTTTGCAATGTGCCTTTGTTTCATCATCCAAAGAATCATTGTTGTAAGCAAAAAAGAGCCTATGAGCATTGTTGCGCCTTCAAAAACCTTTTCTGCCTTGCCATCAAAGCCGCCTGCAAAAAACGTAAAGATAAAAGCTGAAAGAATGCTGGCAAGAATCCCAAAAATAATGCCGTAGTAAACCGTCTTTCTGTAATTCTGGTTATTGGTTCTGTTTAAGTAGGCAAGAACTATTCCAACAACTAGGCTTGCTTCCAAAGTTTCCCTTGATGTGACTAAAAATGATTCAAGCATCGCAAAACCACCAAACTTAACAATTGTTAATTCAGGATGTATTTAAAGCTTTCTAGAGCATTTCCTATATGCGTTTTAGGAAGTGCGAAATTCGTTATTATTTTACTAAAATATGTATTTTAACTAAAAACCAAGCTTATACTTCTTTTAATCTTTCCATCAATATCGCTGGGCAAGTTCTTGTAACTCCTTCTATGCCTTCAATCTTTGTAGAAATAAAATCTCTTAAATCATGAGAGTTTTCCATCCAAATCTCTGTCATTATCATATGGTCGCCGGTACTTGTAGAAACAAATTTTATATTATCAAATTCTGTTAGTTTTTTGGCAACTTCTAAAAATTTTTCAGGCTTAACATCTATGCCAACTACAGCAACACTTCCATAACCTAATTTTGATGGTTCAACTACAGCAGAATATTTTTTTATAACTCCTTTTTGTTCCAAATCTTTTACTCTTTTTCTTATTGTAGATTCCGAAATTCGCAATTTTTTGGCTATGTCAAGAAAAGGTGTTCTTGCGTTTTTCCTTAAAATTTCCAAGATTCCTATATCAGTTTCATCAAGCATTTTGTTTGCAGTCATTTATTGGTTTTAATTTTTTGACGAAAAACATAGTTTTTGCAATGCTTCCCAATAATTAAACTAAAGTTTCTCGTCAATATTTTGAAAATACATCAATAAACCTTATAAATTAACTCTTAACTTAACAATTGTTAACTTTTATTTAAATGTTTTGATATTTGAGGTGGTTTTATGGGTTTGGAAGAAAAAGTGAATGGTCCCGATCCGCATCATGTAATGGTAGCTGGAACAACAGCGACAATAGGATTTTTATCTTATATGCTGTGGCCAATGTATTTGATATCACCCTACCTTGCAGTGATTAGTGGCGGATTGCTTGGATATTACGTTGCTAAATCAGTTAAAGAGTGAGGTGATAAAATGCTGGAATCGATGTTGCATTCCTCTTACATTTCCTTAGGGGTGCAACCTGTTGCAGAGCTGGAAGACCCACCAGAAACATTACATTCACCTTGGGGTGAAACATTGCATACACCTTGGGGTGTTTGGCTTCATCGTTGGGATGCCTTGCATAGCATTGAACAGAGGTATGATTCAAAGCATATGTTAAGGGCAGCTAGGGCAGCAGATGATATACTTCATTATGCTAACTATACCCCTAAAATAGGAAAAGGTGAGGATGAAATTAAGCCTAATGAAATAAATTTTGATTACAATTATATGCATGAAGAATTTGTTTATGATACAGGTACAGAATTGGATGAGGAAGAAGATGCTGTGGATGCAGAAGCTAATATTGTTGCAGCATTAGAGGAAGAGCCTATCGATTTTGGCGATAAAAATGAAGATACAAAGGATAATAAAATAGAAAATTTTTCCGATTATGTTAAAAAAGATTTGGTAGAAATTATTAGAACGAGTGGGTTAAAAAAAAGTGTGTCCTCAAAGCATAAAAAACTTTAGAAATTTTAGGAATTATTATATCTATAAAGCCCCTTTCAGAGTATCCTTTATTATGGCAGGGCATATCCTTGTAACGCCATCAAGCCCTTTCAGCTTATCGGACAACGCCCTTAATTCCTCGCCATTCCTTGTCCAGACTTCAAGCATGAACATATGGTCGCCTGTCGAGGAAGCGGCAAACCGGACTTCATCAAGCTCTGCAAGCTTTTTTGCAACATCTAGGTATTTCTCAGGCGCAACATCAATTCCGATCAGGGCCACATTGTCAAAGCCGATTTTTCCTGTGTCAATAACCAAAGAGTATTTTTTAATAACTTCCTTTTTTTCCAAGCCTGCGACCCTTTTCCTTATTGTTGACTCGGAAACTTTAAGCCTTCTTGCTATCTCCATAAAAGGCGTTCTCGAGTTTTTTGACAAAATCCCTATTATTCCTAAATCCAGCTTGTCCATAAAACCACCCTCAAAATAATTCGCTCAGGCGCTGTGCCCGAACAAAACATATTTTTTATCAACATTAACATACATTGACTTAGTCTTTGCATCAAGCTTGTCCAATAGCGTGTTCAATCCAATGAAAGAGATTGCAATGCCGCCTGCAAAGATAAGCCTTTCTAATATCACAATCGGGATTAGCGCAACCCATGCCTGAGGCGTCATCGGCACTATGTAATTCCACATTGCCCCCCCTACAGCATGCGCTGTGAAAGTCGCGCCGAGGCTTCTAAGGAAAATTCTGTCGCCATATTTCTTCGGGAGCAGCTTTATTACAATAGGTATTGTCCAAAACAAGGCAAAAAACCAAACCTGCCTGCCGACAGGGTGCGCTACAAACAATATAATTGCTGCGATTGGAACTAAAAAGCTCAGCTTGTCTTTCTTAGTGCCAAAGTACCATGCTGCAAAAAGCATTGGGGTAAGCCTTAAAATTGTAACTAAATCAAATGCTGCATGATTGACAATCTTGCTTGCCACTTCAGCAATCAAAACTGCCAAAACTCCTACAACAGGGCCGAGAAAAGCGCCTGCAACAGGGCCGAAAAACTGGAACAAAGTGAAGAACTGGTTATTTGCACCAACAAGCCTTGAGAAATTGACTTTGTCACCGATAAAAACCAAAATGCTGAATATGAGCAGGAATATGACGCCTTTTGCCGTGATCAGCTTGTTGAGCTTCATTGTTTATCGCCTAAAAAGGTAAATATCTTTGTTTAAATAGTTTTCTGTCAATAAAATTAGAAATTCTCTGCCAAATAAACAGCATATGTCTTGCCTTTTATTTCCCTCTTGACAAGATGCTTCTTCTCAAAATCAGTCAGAATCTGGCTGACTTTTGCCTTTGACAAGTCTGTTCGGTACTTCAATGTTGACTGCGTGATGCCGTTCTGCTCTTTCACGGCTTTAAGGACTTTTTTTTCATTTTCATCGAGCGCCTTCAAAACAATCTCAAACTTGTCATTTTCAATCTTCATGCTTTTCTCTTCCTCAAGCCTTTTCAATATCGCTTCCTCGCTTGTGCTGAAAAACAAAAGGTAGATTCCTAAAGCTCCAATAAAAGATATTAAGCCAACTGCGACATGTGACAAGCTCGTCAATGATTCAACCCTCTGGCACTCATTTGTCGGATAGCATTGCAAAGCAGATGTCTGCCTTCCCAGAATTCCCATAAATCCAAGCGCCAGAATGCCGGCTACCGCGCTTATCGACAAAATCACAAACCCCAGCTTCTTATTTTCCATTAAATTGAGTTGTATATTGTGAAGTATATAAATTTTTTGGCAAGTTAGCGAAAATAATGTGCTTATGAACTAAAATATTGATTGAATTAAACCAATAAACAACGCACATTAAAATTTGATGATTTTTGACTTAGTCATTTTTTGATTTAAATTCCTGTACTTCAAGCCAGAAGTAATTATTATTTTGTCCTAATTTCCCAATCACTAGATATTCTTTACCTAAATCAATTGGTGGATTGCATTTCCAAATACCGCCTCCCTTCTCACAACCTATAGAGGTAGGCCAGTATTGCCCATTTGCAAAATGTTGACCATAAGTTCCAGTGAGAACAATAAATTTATTGGTATTTTTGATGTCAGTAAGTACAAGTGGACCCACGCATTGATTGCAGTCTGGACGCTCTTTTGGACAGTACTGCTCAGTACATGTGATTGGCAAACCAACAACATCTTCTCCTAAACTAGCAATACCATCTACATTAATTATAGCATCTACCAAAGATGCTGTCAACTCAGAAGGGCCGTAGACAATTTTACTAGCATTAGAATTTAAAGGATTTGATTGCTGATACTTTGGAGGTTCTTTTATATCTACGGGCGACTGATTATTTTTTAATAAACTACACCCAACTAATGGGATTAAAACACATAATAGAATAAAACATAATTTATTTTTCATGAACAGATACCTTAGCCAATGAGTATATAAATATTTCCATAACTTTAAATCAAATTGAAGTATGGCATTAAAACCAATATGTTTTTAAATAAAAACTTTATACGTGTTGTTGGGTGTTAAAATTCAGAAAGTTAAAGCACAAAATCCTGGTAACGAGTGCCCTACCTTATAGTAACGGGCCAATCCATTTGGGGCACTTGGTAGAATACATACAAACCGATATATTTGTCAGATTTCTAAGGCTTGTTGGTGAAGATGTTGTTTACGTCTGCGCAGATGATGCCCATGGCGCCCCTATAGAGATAAAGGCAGCAGAGCTAAGGGTAAAGCCCGAGCAATTGATTGACAATGTCTATAAGGAGCATGTCCGGGATTTTAAAGAATTTCTGATAAGCTTTGACAATTATTACACAACAAACAGCGCTGAAAACAAGCACTACAGCGACTTGATCTTTAATAAATTAAAGGAAAAAAATTTAATCTACACAAAGGACATTGAAGTTACTTACTGTAACTTCTGCAGGAGAACTTTGCCTGATAGGTATGTGAAGGGAAAATGCCCGAAATGCAATGCCCCAGACCAGTATGGCGATGTGTGCGAGAACTGCAATGCCGCATACAAGACAATTGACTTGATTGAGCCTTACTGCGCAATATGCAAAAACAAGCCGATAAGAAAAAGCTCAACCCATTATTTCTTCAGGCTGAGCAAATTCTCCAGCAAGCTGGAAAAATGGCTGAATAAAAACAATAACCTCCAGCCTGAAATCAGGCATTTTGTCCTGAACTGGATAAAAAATGGGTTGGAGGACTGGAACATATCAAGGGACGGCCCTTACTTTGGATTCAAGATCCCAGGAGAAGAAGATAAGTATTATTATGTATGGCTTGACGCTCCGATCGGCTATATTGCAAGCACAGAAAACTACTGCCAAAAGCACGACTTAAAGACAGAGGATTACTGGAACAGCAAAAACGCAAAAATCTACCATTTCATAGGTAAGGATATAGTTTACTTTCACTTCCTTTTCTGGCCCGCCATGCTGCTTGGCTCTGGCTTCAGCCTGCCCCATGATATTGTGGTGCACGGCTTCCTGACTGTGAACGGCGAGAAGATGTCAAAGTCAAGGGGCACTTTTTTCACGGCAAGGGAATTTCTGCAGAGCTATAACGCCGAGTACCTGAGGTTTTACTATGCAAGCATGCTCAGCAAAAAGCTGGCTGACATCGACCTTAATTTCAATGACCTTGACAAGAAAGTAAATAACGAGCTTGCAGCAAATCTAGGCAATTTTTGCTACAGGCTTTTGAATTTCCTGAACAAGAATTTTGACGGGAAAATAAAAGGTATAGACAATAATAAAGAGTTGATAAATGAAATAAATCAAAAAATAAAAATCATTGAAAAAGATTATTATGCATTGAACTTGAATGAAGCTGTAAAAGATATCCTCCATATTTCGTCTTTAGGCAACAAGTATTTTCAGGAAAACGAGCCGTGGAAACTGATTACTGAAAACAGGGAAAAAGTGCACAGAATTCTTGGACTGTGCGTCAATATTGTAAAAAATTTAAGCATATTGATTTCCCCGATACTTCCTGATTTTTCATTAAAATTGCAGAATCAGCTAAATCTAAAAAATTTAAAATGGAATGGCATTGATTTTGGCCTGAGAGACCATAAAATCTGCAAAGAGGAGATACTGATAAAAAAGGTTGAAGAAAAGCAGGAGCAAAAAAAAGTATTTCCGCTCAATCTTAAAGTTGCGAAAATATTAAATGTTAAAGAGCATCCAAATGCAGACAAGCTTTACGTGCTTGACATTGACATTGGGAATGAGAAAAGGCAGCTTGTCGCAGGCGTAAGGAGCCATTATTCAATTGATGAATTAAAAGACAAGAAGATAATTGCCATTGCAAACCTGAAATACGCAAAATTAAGGGGAGTAGAAAGCCAGGGCATGCTGCTTGCAGGAGATGACGGAGAGCATATCGGGCTGCTGACTGCTGCTGAAAGCAATCCCGGAGATAAAGTCTATTTTGAAGGATATGAAAACTCCAGCAAGGAATTAAGCTATGATGAGTTTGCAAAGCTCAAGATGGAAATAAAAAACAGCAGAGTCTATTTTGAAGGCAAGGAATTGAAGACTGGCAAGGAAATTGTAAAAGTTGAGAAGGTTAAGGACGGGGCAAAAGTAAGATAAAGAATAGGCTATATGTTGTATATTAAAAGAGACTGCCTTTTGCTTAATTTGTAGTTTAGGGGTCCGCTGTCTTCTATAACCTTGTCGTTGGCTGCAAAAACCTTTGTTGAAGAGCTGTCTGACTTTATGGTATAATCATAAATGATGTCTCTTGATATATATGTGCTTAAAACCTTGACATTGACATAGTGATAGTCTTCAAGGACGCTTTCAAAGGGGTTTTTTCCATAGAAAAGCTGCCGAAAGGGAATATTAAAAATGCAATAAAACTGGTAAAAAGCCTAAAAGAGAAAATTTAAAGACAACCTTCAAGGAGTTTACGGGTGCGTTGACAATATAGCATTTGAAAAGCATAAGAAAGCAGTGATGGAGATGGAGAAATAGATGAAATCTCTTTAATCTCAGCTCCCTATAGCCTTCACCGCCTTGTCTATTTCCTTTTCTTTATAGCCCTCCCTGAAAAGCGCATCTTTTATCTGCTGCAGAGTAAA
>Ga0209211_10006817_pt1 | contig 16325 bp, 20 predicted proteins | sample RifGroA2_FD_183992 | JGI IMG/M metagenome (GOLD analysis project Ga0209211, IMG submission 183992) | Groundwater microbial communities from Rifle, Colorado, USA - Groundwater A2 (SPAdes) (version 2) | ecosystem: Environmental > Aquatic > Deep subsurface > Groundwater | place: Rifle, Colorado... | reverse complement strand
TGATCCCGTATAAGGGAGATGACAGCTGGGTCGAAGGAACCATTCTGAAAGCGATTGATTGCTTGAAAAGCGATACCATACCGGCTCCAAATGCTGATTGTGACTATTGTAGATACCGGAAAGCTGTACGGGAAGTGGAATAATATGTTAATATCTTAAATATGAAAAAGTTATTTTTCTTTTCTCTGGTATTTTTCACCGCCCTCCTTATGGTATTGCTGAAAAGCTCCCTGCCTGCAAAGGCCCAATCGAACGATCGTGTCCCCGGCCAAATACTTGTTAAATTTAAGGAAAGCGTCAGTCAAAGAGAGAGAGACAATATTTTTAAAGGTCAGAAGGCCAAATCCGTCGGCAAAATAGAAGAGCTGGAGGTGCATATAGTCCAGGTCCCGGAGGCAGCGGCAGAAAAAGTTCTCACAGCGCTATCCAAAAATCCAAAGGTCGAATACGCGGAAAATGATTATATTGCAACCGCCTTTATGACTCCGAATGACCCTGGTTTCCCCCAACAGTGGGGACTATACAATTCCACAACATTGAACGCGGATATCCATGCCACGGCAGCTTGGGATATTACTTTGGGCAATGGGGTAAGAGTCGCCATCCTAGATACCGGTATCAGCAAAAGCCATACGGATTTGTCTTCTAAAGTTGTCGGGAGAGTGAATCTTTCCGACGCCATAACAGATGATGATATTTACGGCCATGGAACTCACGTCGGAGGTATCGTCGGTGCTGTCACAGACAATTTAATAGGCGTAGCCGGAGGCTGTCCCGGGTGTGAACTTTTAAGCGTCAAAGTGCTCAATGATAAAGGATCAGGGGCATATTCCTGGATTTCCAACGGTATTACCTGGGCAGTAAAAAATAATGCCAAAGTGATCAATATGAGTCTGGGCGGATCCTCCAGATCCAGAACATTGGAAAATGCTGTTAATTATGCCTGGAATAATAATGTAGTTGTGGTCGCTGCTGCAGGCAATTCCGGCAACCAATCTAAAACATATCCGGCTGCCTATACCAATTCCATAGCTGTGGCTGCAACAGACAGCCAGGATAAAAAAGCCTCTTTTTCGGAATACGGCAAGTGGGTCGATGTGGCTGCTCCGGGAGTAAATATCTATTCCGCCTGGAATGACAACTCAAGTCCGTCCGACCCGCAACCGCTGTGTGATTCCGCCACGGACTGCTATAAATTTGCATCGGGAACATCCATGTCAACGCCCATGACTTCGGCTGTGGCTGCCCTGATCTGGTCACAACCAAATTATGAAACAGCACCGGCTGTCAGAAACAGACTGGAATCAACCGCCGATAAAATCGCCGGAACCGGTACATATTGGGTCTTCGGCCGGGTAAACGCCGCAAAAGCTGTCTCTTTGTAGTATACTAGCGTAAATCCTTCCGTAATCTGTCCTCCGGACAGGTTTTTTATTTTCCCTGCATAACAAATCCGCCCCCCGATCGTTATATATGTACAAGAAAAGCGCTTTGAACAGCATTACCGATAAAATCTTGGTCTACAGGGCAAAAAGAGGAGACAAAGAGGCATATGGCAAGCTATATCTGAAGTATATTGATTCAATATACAGATATATATTTTTCAGAGTGAATCAAAATCACGAGGAAGCCGAAGATATCACTGAAATTGTCTTTTTCAAAGCATGGGAAAAGTTTGCCACATTTGATGAACAGGCAGGAGGATTTCAGGCATGGATTTACGCTATCTGCCGCAATCGGGTAATTGATTACTACAAAAAAGAAAAAAAGCAGACGAAACTGCTCGAAACTCATATAGACGAGAGAGAAAACATAGAAGAAAAAGTCTTGCGGGAAGAGGAATTTGAGAATGTACTGGCGGCCGTAAGGAAGCTGCCCAGGGACCAGGGAGAAGTCATCAGTTTAAAATTTATCGAAGGACTGTCAAACAAAGAAATGAGCAGGATTTTAGGCAAAAAAGAGAATGCCATACGGGCTCTGCAATTCCGGGCTTTAAAAAACTTACAAATGATTCTTAAACATGATGGAAGACATAAGTAAATACAGGGAAATTATTTCTGAATTGTCCTCTCTTCGGGCTGTTGCTCCGCGTCCGGCATTCCGGGCCCGCTTTGAAAATCTCCTGATTCCGGCTTTGCCCTCCAAGAAGGCAGGCGGCTTCTTTTTCAGTTTTGCCGTCAGACTGGCGATATTATTGATAGCTTTTATTGTGTTCGGCACAACCGGTATAGTCCTGGCTGCCGGGCAGAGCAAACCGGGCTCTTTTCTTTATCCGGTCAGACAGCTTGTGCAAAACGCCAAACTGGCCGTGGCCACCAACCCCTCAACCCGTGCCCTTCTTCATCTTGAGAAAGCCCGGGATAAAGTTGAAGAAATGCAGACGAGTGCCTCTGATAGGAAGACGGAACAATTTGAACAAAAGGCAGAGGATTATAAAAAAGATATAGGCAAGGCTGTCGAAGAAGTTCAAAAGAGCGGAATACAACAGGAAAAAACCGCTGAAACAGTCAATGAATTTTTGGAAAACCAAACCCGGACTCTGGAGGAACTTATGACAGCCGCTCCCACTCAAAACCAACCCGCTTTGGAAAAAGCCATAGATGCGTCACAACAGGGGCAGGAAAAAATGCTGGAGGTACAACCTGAGAATATCCCGACACCGTCCAATCAGAGCCAAAGCGGAAATAACGAATTCGGCCAGGAGAAAGCCAATGAACACAGGAACAGATAAATCCCAATATAAAAAAACTCCAAGCGAAAGGAGGTGAAAAAAATATGCCATCATTTATCCAAGCGTTAGTAGCATTAGCAATGAGCTTTTCAGCCAGCTTTACCCATGGAGGAAAGCCGGCCATATTGCCGGTTGTAAGCCAGCCCGATGCAGTTCTCCATGGCGGTATCGTGTCGGAAGCGACCATGGCGCTCGACCCTCAAAATGAGAACAGTCAAAATGGAGGCGCAAACGTACAGGGCAATGCCCTAATTCCTGATACGATACGGGTAGCGGCTGAAAACATCAGAGCCGGTATTCAGATGCCCGCTCTTATTCCTCAAGTAGCCCTTGATCATTCAAGCGCGCTTGAAGTTTCAACCTTTACTTTCCCGACACCGGGACAGGGAATTGTCGAAGGAAATGCCCAAGTCAATGCCGAAATCAGCAGCCATGCCAATTTTGGCCAGGGAGTAGCCAATTCCCAGCCGGAAACAGCACAAGCTGACGGTCAGGCATTCGGCCAGTTCACCAGTCAATTTGCCAGAAATAACAGCCATAGACCGTAAATAATAAAAAATCCTGCCCAGCCCGCTTTTTGTTGGGGATACCGGAAAGCTGTCCGGGAAGTGGAGAAGTTTCAGCGATTTAACAAACTCCAGAATCTGTATTGATTAATGAATTCCCGAGTAACACCCGATATCCTCTTTTTTGTCGCAGGGTTTTCCAAAGCTGCCATTACTTCATGATGGGAGGTGGCGTTTGTGCCGTCTTCCGCTACGACATTTGTAATAAGTGAAAGACCGAGAGTATCCATACCCAAATTGGTTGCAACAATAATTTCCGGTACTGTTGACATGCCGACCGCATCCGCTCCGATAATCCTTAAATACCGGGATTCAGCATCTGTTTCGTAAGATGGTCCGGATACCGCACAATAAACTCCCTCATGGACATGATCAGTTTCTCCCAGATTCTTTGCCGCTTTATGCAAAAGATCCCTAAGTTTGGGATTGTATTCCCTGTCTTGCGGCTGGAATCTGTCCGGATCTGCAAAAGGCACTTGGGGACCGGCAAGTGGATTGGGAAAATTCAATCCAAGGTGAGAGTTTATGACCATTAAATCTCCTGTTTTATATTCCGGATTCAGTCCTCCGGCAGCATTGGTGGCGAAATACAGTATTGCGTTCAAGGCTCTGGCTACATAAACAGGGAAAGTTATGTCTTTCATGGCAATGACCGGATTCGGCTGTCCCCCTTCTTCATAAAAATGTCTCCTACCCTGAAGACCGATTACTGGTACTCTTTCAATATATCCGGCTATTAAATTTCCCGCGTGTCCTTCCGCAGTCGGTTTTTTGAATCCTGGAATTTCTTCATAGGGAATAATTGCCTCACGGTCGATAAGACTAGCTACTTCGCCCAGTCCACCTGAACCTAAAGTAAGGACAATCTTCGGAGTAAAATCTTCCGGTAACCTTTCATTGATAAAATCGGCGGCAGTCCAAATCCTATTCATATATTCCTGAGGATCGAAAAAAACATCGGAGCGACTTAAGGATGTATCCATCCCGGGGGAATGATGACTGGGTAGCTCTGAAGCCGCCATATTTCCGGAATTATACCGTCCTAGCAGGAATAAAAGCAAATTAATCTTACATTATCACTCCTCTCTTTACGCGGTAAGATTTTTCCTGATACCAATCTTCAGGTATAATAACTTTTTATGATTTCTTCTTTAAAAACATTTTTATACCGACGGCTTTTTGCCCTTGCACCAAAAAGAATCCAGGAACTCTATTTTCAGTCAAAGGTACTCGTGCCAAAGGAAGAATTAACTCAAAAGTTTACCGAGGCTATCGCTTTTCTGAAAAAATCAGGCCCATTGGGCGATTATTTGGAATTCGGAGTCTTCCGCGGAGATTCTCTTGTCTGTATGTATCAGGCGTTAACTAAGCAGAAGGTAAAAAACAGCCGTCTTTTCGGTTTTGATTCATTTGAAGGATTACCGGAGATAAAGGATGAAAACGACAGACTATTACCGTGGCAAAAAGGGGAGTTTATTTCTTCTTTGGAAGCAACCAGACGGAACCTCAACCAAGCCCGGGTAGACTGGCAACGGGTGTTTCTCATTAAAGGTTTTTTTAATAAGACGTTAAATAAAAAACTGATTAACAGATATAAGTTGAAGAGGGTCAGTATTATAATGATCGATTGTGATTTATATTCTTCGGCCAAGGAGGCATTGGATTTTTGCGTGCCGTTGATTAAAGACCGGGTCATCATCTTTTTTGACGACTGGCTGACCGATACCGACAATAAGGAAATGGCAGTCGGGGAAAAGTTGGCATTTGAACAAATGCTTCAGGCAAATCCAAAACTCACCGTCAGAGAGTTCGGAACGTATACTCACTTGGGGCAAAAGAAACCGCCTACGGCAAAAATATTTCTGGTCAAAAGAAGTAGAAAACCTCTGTTAAACCAATTTAGAAATGTCCGCTAATTTCCAATTTAGAAATGTCCTCTTTTCATAAACTGTTTTTTAGTTCTATTTGTGCTCTGCCCATTTGTCTCCAGGGATGATCCCAATCAGGGATTCTAATACGATTTTCTTTAAAATCCTTTGAAGATGCAACCTGTACGGGTTTTGCCTGCTTAATTTCTTTTACGGCTATCTTGTGGGCAATGGTTTTATCTTTATAGATAAAACTAATCTTGCCTTTTCTATTCTCTTCAACTATTACCGCAGCATGCCTTAAGGTGTATCGCGAGCCTGATGCCGGCAAAAGCTGATACCTGGTGTTTTTGTACCTGACAATAAGATCCTTTGTAACCATCCTTTTTGACCTTATTGTGAATATTCTGGTTAAATTATCAGTTGCTAAAAGAGGTTTATGCAGATTGGCTTTCTCAGTTGGGACAACCGCAAACTTACTGTTATGGAATGGGATATACTCCTTCCTGAAAAATCTCGTTCCCTCTTCTTTTGACTTTATCCCTTTTAACCTCATTTCTTTAACCAGCCTATCCTGAAGCGTTTGAAACAGCTTTTCTACTCTCCCTTTTGCTTCCGGGGAATTGGCAAAGATAACCTCAATATTAAGTTCATTCATGGCTCTTGAAAATTGTGATTGTGCCTGTATGTCTTTTAAATCCTCCTCAACATCAGCCTGCCTGTTTATCTTGAATGTTGAATGCTTATCGACATAAAAAGCCAGAGGCTTTCCATGGGTAGAGAGATAATGCTCTGTTGCCTCAAAAAGAGTGAATGTGCCTTCATAGTCTACAAACATTCCATCCATGATCCTTGAAGTGGCATCATCGATAAACGCCAGAAGAGTGCAGGAGAAGCCTCTGTCCTCAAACCACAAGTGCGGGGAGCCGTCAAGCTGAATTAGCTCACCCAAACAGGCCCTTCTTTCCCGGTAGGGATGAATGTCTTTGACTCTTTTATTTTTGGCTTTCCAGAGGTTGCCCTCTGTCATTATTTTCCTTATGGTTTCATCCGAATATGATATCCCGTGAAGTGCAGACAGCTTCTCACAGGCCAGAGTCGGACCAAAGTCCGGATATTTCCTGCTGATTAAAGAAATGATTTCTTCTTTTATTGCCCCGGTAATACCCCTGTTTCCCTTCCTTCCCCTGTTTTTATGGATTAAGCCGGATTTACCTTCCTCTTTATATATTTTCATCACTCTTCTTATTTGCCTTATTGATAAATTTAGCTGTAAGGCGGCATGTTTCTGCTTAATCCTTTTCTCAATTAGCTTGTCCATGATGGCTATTCTGTCTGCCTCTTTAACGCTCATAGTTAAATATCCTTTCATCCGGGTTCCTCCCTTATTGGTTAATTTAATAACCAGTTAAGTTTGAACCCTAAAAGCGGACATTTCTATATTGGTGAAAGAGGACATTTTCATGTTGGTGCTACAAAGTAGAAAACCTACTTGACATTGATTTCACCGAGTGCTATTTTATATAGACCGTTGTATATATTTGCGTTGATTATTATATAAACTGAGAAATTTAGGAGTCCGCTGTAATGGCGGATTTTTCGTTGAAAGGAGGTGAAAATATTATGAAGAAATTTTTAATTGGTGTTTCAGCAGGTGCAGTCATGCTTGGAAGCCTAGTTGCACCGGCTTTTGGAGCTCCTCCGTCATACGGTGAGCAGCCCGGATTTTCGCAGGCATCAGCTTGCGGATCAGACCACGGAGCATTTGGCTTTTTTGGGAACTACGGATTAGTGGACAATGTTCATGATGTTGACCGAAGTGATAATGATGATACAGGATATGATGAATATGCAGATGGTTCAGATGATAACGTAGGTCAGGGAGCTGAAGGCGGAGTTACTGGTGGTACCGGAGATAGGAATAGTAATTCATGCGGTAACCCACAACATGATTTTTAAGTAGTATTAAGTTTTTACAACCCATCGTTTAAAAAGCGGTGGGTTGTTTCTTGTGTTTTTAGACTAATATATCAATCCATATCTATTTGTAAAGGCAATTTAGCTGTGGTAAAGTTAGGCCGATTTTACAGATACGACAATCAAAACATGAAAAGAAAGGAGGTGAAAAAATGAATATCAAGAAATTCTTAGTAGGTGTATCAGCAGGTGCAGTTATGCTTGGTACTTTGGCTATTCCGGCACTTGCAGCCAAAGGCCAACCCCCAATAAAGGTTGGACCAGTTGCTATCACCGGTGCCGAAGATATCGGCACATGCAACAACGTTTGGGCAGTCGACAGCTACGACAAGTTCTACACGCTCACACTCAACAATGACGGCACGTACAATCTACAAGTGAACTACAAGAATGGTATATTTGTCAGTCAAGCTGGATCAAGTCCAGGAGCTTGTGAAAGCGGTAGTGATAATGGAAATACAATTGCTGCTGGTGTAACGGGGAAACTACACGCAGAGTGGAATCGCACCGTTACTGCAGCCACAGCGCCGAATCAAAGCCCAGGTTGCGGAGTAAATAATGAAACTTGTCCTTCTGCAAGCTCTTTCCTTAATACTGTTTTTGGAGCTGATAATTGGACAGGGGGGGATTGGTCCGCGGTCGGTTACTACAACGGCAACAATAATGGAACGTGGTTTGATACTTTGACCAACTGGCCGTTAAATGATAGAGGAGATATAACAGGAAGTTAAAATTCTGTTATTTATAACAACCCATTGGATACAACCGGTGGGTTGTTTTTTTATTCTTCTTTTCTCATCAATTCATTACACCATATTACCCGATTCTTAAATAAGGCAAATAGCATTGCATTTTATATCGGAAGGAGGTGAGTAACTATTAAGAATATTTTTGTAGGTATATTCAGTTTGTTTCTGGTATTAGCAGCTGTTTCCGTAGTCAAAGCAGCTCCAAACAATCCGCAAAAAGCGGCAAATAATCCCAACAAAGTAGCCTATTATGAAGAGGGACTTCATGCCATACCGACTGACCCGATTACCTATGTCACAGGCACCAATATTGTGACTGAAAGGGGTAATAGCGGACAAATCCAGGCCTGGTACACGGGGGAAAACGGTCATGGCTACCATAGTGTTTGGAACATTGCCAAAAAGGATTCATGTCCGGCAAATTGGGTTTTTATTGAAGACCCGTATCCGGAATGGGGTGATTATTTAACACCCGGAGCAAATTACTGCGTAAAAGTGAACACATTCTAAAGAAAATATAAAAGCAACCCATCGGCCTGAAACCCGGTGGGTTGTTTTTTTATTTATTTTTCACATCAATTCATTACACCATATTACCCGTATCTTAATTAATAAAAATACTATGGTATTTTATGTTGAAAGGAGGTGAACAAAATTATGAAAAAAATGTTAATAGGAGCATCTGCCGGAGCAGCCTTACTTTTATATACTGTTCCTGCGTTCGCAGCACCCGCACCCAAAGCAACAGGAGGCTTAACTCTTGGAAGCCCTAATCAGCAAATTTCATTTAATGCGTTTGATTATGGTGATGCCGATGAGGACAAAGGAAACGTAGAATATCAGAACTTTGAACATCCCGGCGGATTGCATTATAAGTCTGATGTATTATGTGCTAATGTTAGCGGAAATGACGCCCGGTTTATGTGGCAAATTCCGGATGGATTTCCGGGTCTTAGCGGACTTTATGTAATTGCACATGTTCAGGATAACGGTTCTCCGGGAACAAACGGAGATATTTACGGACATACCTCCACCGCAGCTGTAAAGACTGCATTGACTCTTTGTGAAAATGGAGATATAGATGGACCAGCATTTACATATTATCCGATCACAGGTGGAAATCTAGTTGTTCATAACTGAGATTTACCTGAAAAATTTAAACAACCCGTAGGGAAAATACCTTCGGGTTGTTTTTTTATGGTTTAGCTTAAATTGACAAGCTAATTACAATTATGATACGCTTTCCCGTGCTTCAAATTTAATTCACTCCTGCCTGAATTTTCCTGCCTTCAAATACCTGCCGAAAGGGGGTGAAAAATATAATGAATTTCAAAAAAATATTAGTCGGTGCGACAGCCGGAGCAATTGTTCTCGGAGCTGTTACTATCCCCGTTTTCGCTAAACCAGCTGACCGTTCTTTAAACGGTGGAGGAGAAGTCGTTGAAGATAACTATAAAATTAGCTTTGGCGGCAATATTAAAGAAATCGGAGAAGCCTTGAAAGGGCAATTTGAGGTTAATTTCCACAATGTCAGCAATAGTAATGTTTCGGGTGGTAAATTCCACTCCACAGAAATTTCAGACGTTAACTGGTTTGCAGGAGAAGCTACTTGTAAAGCTGCAATGAATGTAACCATGAGCGGAAAATTTAACGGTGAAGAAGGGTATACACTCGTTGTCAGAGCCGGAGATGATGAAGATACGGTAAGATTTACATTAACAGGTCCAGGCGTATCTTATGATACATATCCAAGTGATTTTACGGGTGAAAGCAGTTGTGTAGGTACAGCAAGAACAGGTATTGATAATGGTAGTATAACTATAAAGTAATAGTATTTGATTATTGAAGAATAATTTAATACTAGGTTTTAAAGCTTAAAGCAACCCATCGATTAAAACCGGTGGGTTGTTTTTTTTTGATTTTATTACATAACTTGACAATAAATCTAACGATTGGTATGGTATAAAAACCATTAAATACATTGATGAATATCTATATTTAATAATTTAATTACGTAAATCCGTTATTTAAGACGGATTTTTTTGTTTAAAAAATCCATCTATGTGCAGACGATTATAAACGAAGGGAGGTGAATAAATTATGAAGAAAATTATTGCAGGAGCCATAGCCGGCGCTGCTATACTGGCAAGCGTTGTACCAGCTTTTGCCCATGGTGGTGGAATCGTTGATCCCAGTGACCCGAATTGTATGGGTCAATTGGCCAGATTGCACGCCAATGGTAAAGATCCGGGTGCCAATCCTGATACTCAGAAAGGGTTCGGTACTGACCAGCCCCATGGAGGTTTGGGAGGTCCTTATGACAGCATCCAGGACCAGGCTAAAGCATTCCAGGAATTTTGCAATCAAGAGTAACCTGAATGATTTTAAAAAGCTTGCTGCTTTTTATCAGCCCCGTGGCATTTTATCGCGGGGCTGTTTTTTTGGGGAAAAATGTATAGTCAAAAGTATTATACATTGTAGTGCTTTAATTTGTGTAAAGTCTGCTGTATATTTTAGATAGGATCGGGGGTGATAAGAATGTCTTTTTTAAGAAGGCTTTATAAAGCCGCACTGCTTACGGCTTTAATGACTGTCTTCTCTGCGATGGTAGTCATACCTGTTGCGGCAGCTTTACCGGCCGGTTCCACGCTCGTATTTGACAGGGGTTTGCCTTCTGCCAATTTAAATGAAGCAGCCGGCGCAAACCGCAGCAATATCTCTCTTGGCGATACTGAATTTATTGAGTTTCCCGGAGATGATTTTACTATCGGAAATTTGGGAGAAGTATGGACAGTTGACCGGGTACGTCTTTGGAATACAGCCGGTCCGACAAATGATCCCGATTACCGTCTGGGGGACGATTTCAAGAACATTGCTCTCCATGGAAGTTTAGTTGGCAATTCTTTGCAGCTTTTATCTAGCGGCAATCTGGAAATTGGGAGCGATATCAACAGCAATACGAATATCACTCATACCAAGATAACCTATGCCGATCTGTCACTGTTTCAGATCGGACCTGATGAATATGCAAATCTCTGGCAGACCGACTACGACAATTTAAACTGGCAGGTTATGGGCGGACAACTTTACCAATTCGGACAAAACGGAGTGCCTGTGGCTGATACCGTCTGGTATAACCACGCATCCAACCGAAACTTAAGCGGTTCGCCACAAACCGGAGCAGATGATAAATTCAGAAGTTTCAAAGCTTCGGATCCGAATTTCCTGGCTATACTCGATTCAAGCTCGTTTTGGGATAAATCGACAGATATAAACGTGCAGATTTGGGCCAGAAAAATGTCGACTGATGGAGGAACTGTTAATCAGACCTGTACGATAAAGAAAACCGGCAAAAAAAGTAAAAACGTTTGTGTCAATATCAGTAAAAACATATTGCGCATAAAGATAAACCAGACAAGCAATATTACCAACGATATACGGGGTTATGCCACATCCGGTAAAAATACAATAAACGGAACCGGAGGAACTATTAAAACCGGAAATGCGACGGTAAATATAACGGTCAATAATTCGGTCAACAGGTCAAGGATCATCATAGGAAGGTGATCCTTTTAGGAATACTTCGAGCAATATGAATGAGGGGATTAATTTCCCCGCACTGCCTGTTCTTTGTCGGGTGCGGTGCCTTGGAAGCGGACCTGGCCGTTTTCGACTCCCAGTTTGTATATATCGACACTCGGCTGTCTGTCCGCAATGACATCATCGATCAAATTCAGCAATGCAGGAGAGTATTCGGTGATATATTTCTGGGGAATGCTTATATTGGCGATTTTCGCTCCGTGGATTTTTATCAGGCTCTGGTTATTTTCAATCGATCCTGAAACTTTTAAATAGACAGGCAAGTTGGTTTTGGGGATTTTGAATTTATTCACGCCCTCTGAAATGTCCGCCTGTGCAATCCCTAAGGATACAAGATAATTGACCGCATCCTGATAGCTGACTGTGGCGCTGCCTTCGACTGAGCCGTCACTGACAATCCTGATCTGAACATTTCTGAAGGGAAAGTAAGCATAATCATTGTGACGGTTATCAACCAGTGCCGTCAGTTCCTGGCTGGTAAAAGTGGCATCAACCGGATGGCCTCCCGTGACTAATAAAGTCTGGCCAAGAGGGGTATTTGTGGGCAGCGCTTCCGTGGTCACATTCAATTTGGCTTTAACGGAGCTGAGATCTTCGGCAGTATATCTGATACCCAGAGTTTTCGGTCTCATCAGAAAAAAAACCAGGGCAATGCCAATTATTAAATCAACGAGAAGAAAAATCAGGAGTTTTTTCATTGATTAATATTATCATATCGAGAATGCATTGTTTAGTTGACTCTATTGGCAGTCGGAGTCGCAGGCGAAACCATCCCCGTCGCCGTCCCTTCCGGTACAGCCGCAATTAACCAGCTGGAATTGGGCTTCGGCGCAGGAGGTCATTTTGGCACACGATTTGCTGCAGTCGCAGATATATAAGGAAGCATCTCCGCCTGGTTCTGAAGTAGTCACGGGAGTCGGTTGAATTTCGCAGGCCGATCCCCATAATCCTTTCTGTTCTTCACGGGCGAGGCGCTGGGCTTCCATAAATCTTTCCTGGTATTTCACATCAGGCTGGTAAGTGTACGAATAGGCATAGCCTTCGCGGATGAGGATTTCATTTACCAGTTCTTCTCCGAGCCAAATGTATCTAAGGAGCCTGCCGTATCTGTCTTTTTCGGAAATATCCTTTTCCAACCTCACCAGTTTTCCTTCAACCAATTCTGTGTTTTTATCAGAAGCTTCTTTGGCGAAGCATTGGAGTGCTTTGGCCGGATGGACTGATTCCGGAGTATCGATGCCGATATACCTGACCGTTTCTCCGGTTTCTATTTTCACCGTGTCGCCGTCAACGACGTTTACTACTCTGACTAAATCAGCATCATCAACGGTTGTCGTGGAAGGTTCCGGAGTCAGCATTTCGGCCGGACTGCCAGAAGGAGCGGGCGGATCGATTTTCTCGGGAGTGGGGGAAACTGAAGGGGAAGGGGTGAGGGACGGGGAGGATGAGGCGACTTCCGGGCCGGATTTGGCGGTTATTAAATTTGCCAGGATGAAGAAAATCAGGAGTATGCCGAGTATTATTTTCACCGAAGAAATTATAGAACATAAAAAGAAATAATTAAAAGGGGATTGACAGGACGTGATAATTGAGCTAACCTATTCGGAAACATGGATATATCGGCAGGCTCAACCATTACCACTACTACCTTCTTTTAAAGGGGGGTTCCGGCAGTGGCAGATGAGGACCTCCCCATAAGGGAGGTTTTTTTAATGCATGAAATGTCACAAAATTATGACTAAATATATGTCTGGTTTTATTTTTTCCGGTTTATTATTTACAAAAACAGGAGGGAAAATATGAAAAAAATATTGGTGACAGGGGCTTTCGGACTGGTCGGTTCTGACCTGGTTGTCGAATTGGGCAGGAAATACGGCCATGACAACGTCGTCCTTTTGGCCCACGAGACTAAACGGCAGGTCGATTTCCCCCTTGAGAAAGGCGATGTAAGGGACAAAAGCACACTTGCAAAAATCATCAAAAAATATAACGTGGGACAGATTTACCACCTGGCCGGACTACTGTCTGTCGGAGGCGAAAAAAATCCACCCCTTGCCTGGGACATCAATATCAACGGACTGAGAAATGTGCTGGATTTGGCGGTTAACCATAAATGCAGACTTTTCTGGCCGAGCTCGATTGCTGTCTTCGGGCCGACCACACCAAGGGACAAGACACCACAGCATACGGTCCTCGAACCGACGACCATGTACGGCGTCACTAAACTGGCCGGTGAACTTCTATGCCAATACTATTTTTTAAAATACGGCCTGGATGTCAGAAGCCTCAGGTATCCGGGGCTGATCGCTTACAAAGCGCCGCCGGGGGACGGCACCACAGAGTATTCCGTGCATATCTTTTACGGGGCTTTGAAAAATAAATCGTACAGCTGTTTTCTGAAAAAGGGCACCGTGCTGCCGATGATGTTTATAACTGATGCCGTTACCGGAACAATCGGCCTGATGGAAGCGGACCCGGGAAAAATTTCGGTCCGCACCAGTTACAATTTTTCGGCCATTAATTTCGCTCCGGAAGAACTGGTCCTTGAGATAAAAAAACACATGCCGGAGTTTAAATGCAGTTATAAGCCTGACCACAGGCAGAAGATTGCCGATTCCTGGCCGAAATCAATCGATGACGCCGTTGCCCGGAAAGACTGGGGCTGGCGGCATGAATACAATTTGCCCAGGATGACCACAGTGATGCTAGAAAAATTAAAAGAAAAGTTGTCCCGGATGAAATCGGGATAGAAAAGGAAAAAATTATGTCCAAGCTGAATTTTTATAAAGTTTTAGAGGCAGAGTTGAAAAGGGTAGATGAAGCGAAAGTGGCCAAGAGGCAGGAGAAGGTCATCGAGAAGTTCAATGACGATTTCTTTCCCAAAGCCGTCATAAACGGCCGGGAATATGCAATCTTTAACTCCAATGATTATCTGGGGTTGAGGTTTTTCGAGGAACTCCGAAGCGGCGAGGCCGAGGCAGCGGGAAAGTACGGCACGGGGCCCGGCGCTGTCAGATTTATCTCCGGGACGATGAAGGTTTATAAGGATCTGGAGAAAAAAGTCGCCGGCTTCCATTACCGGGAAGAGGCCATGGTTTTCTCCTCCGCCTTTGCGGCAAATCTGGCTGTTATTGCCTGCTTGAGCAAAGGACAGAGTAAGGATTCGCTTCTGTCGGGTCAGACTCTGATTGTTTCCGATGAGCTGAACCACAGAAGCATTATCGACGGGGTGAGGGTAGCCGGCCTTGCCAAAGAGCAAAAACTTATATACAAACATCTGGATTATGCTTCTTTGGAACAGGTTTTGGAGGAGAATCTGGGTAAGTTCAAACGCGTATTGGTAGTAACCGACGGCATCTTCAGCATGCTGGGGGAATATGCCGATGTCGGCAGGCTGGAGAAAATCTGCAGGCAGTTTAACGGCAGGTTTGAGGAAGGGGTATTCCTGATCGTCGATGACAGCCACGGGGTGGGTGCCTGCGGGGAAAGCGGACGGGGCTGCGAGGAACTGACTGGCGGGAAGGCGGATATACTGGTTGGCACTTTCGGCAAAGCCTTCGGCAGCGACGGGGGATATGCGGTCGGGAATAAAATCCTGATCGACTATCTGCGGGAAGCGGCTGCAACTTATATCTATTCCAATTCCATTTCGCCGGGAGTGGCCGGGGCTGCTTTGGCGGCGGTCAGGCTGGTCGATTCTGCCAAAGGCAAAAAGCTTTTGCGGCAGCTGGAGGAAAATATCAGTCTTTTTAAAAAACTGATGAAAAAGTACGGTTTTACCATGGCCGCTGATTCCGTACATCCCATCCAGCCGGTCCTGATTGCCGATCCCTTCAAGACAAAAGCGCTGACCGACAAATTGTTTGCCAAAGGATACCTGGTGACCAATATCAATTATCCGGTTGTCCCTAAAGGCAAGGATGAGATCCGGGTGCAGATAAGCGCTGCGCAATCAAGGGAAGATATTGAGAAATTTGCGAGAGAGGCGGCCGCTGCCAGAGAAAGTTAGGAGGCCAGGGTTTTGCCGTCTTTTTTGAAGTGGCGTTTGTGGACGTCTTCTGTCAGTTCCATGCCTTTTTTCTGAAGTTCTTCTATTCTTGAGAATGTTTCATCCATTTTATTGACTAATTCTTCGGTGGTTTCCTTTTTCTTTTCCTCGAATTCCCTGATGATTTTATCCTTGACCTGGTTTGCTTCCGAGAGGAATTCCTCGCCTTTTTTCTGCAGGCCGGCCACTTTCTCTTCCAGTTCTTCCTCGTATAGTTCGCCTTTTTCCCGCAGTTTCTCGGCCAGTTTCTTGCCTTCTTTGGTGCCTAAGAGGAAAATGGTGAAAGCGCCTACCAGGCCGCCTATAAAGAAGCCGAACCAGAAGTTGCCGGCTTTATTGTTCTCGTTTGTCATCTTTTTTTTCCTTTTTGCCCGAGAACATTTTGAAGATGGAGAAGACCGCGTTTACGCCGTCGCCGAAACCGCTCAATTTTTCAAAGGATTTGCCCAGGTTGCCGGTCATATTGACGGCTCCGTCGACCATGGTATTGAATTTCATGAGCATTTTACGGATTTCACCGAGGATCTGGAAGATCTGCCAACCGATAAAGACAAGCAGGACGGTCAGGATGGTGACGACGGCAAAGAGCAGGATTTGGGTCGGATCAATCATTTGATGGTAGATTTAATTCTAATTTTTGACAGGGCGTAAGTCAACTGTCGCAACCGAAAAATATGGGTTTATCTTTTTCAATCATAATCCCGGATGTGTCTAGCTATATCACACCTGGTGTGATACGGAGGGGGGATGGGATTTAGTCGGCGGGGTCGACGGAGACGGTGCGGG
>Ga0209211_10006814_pt1 | contig 16333 bp, 12 predicted proteins | sample RifGroA2_FD_183992 | JGI IMG/M metagenome (GOLD analysis project Ga0209211, IMG submission 183992) | Groundwater microbial communities from Rifle, Colorado, USA - Groundwater A2 (SPAdes) (version 2) | ecosystem: Environmental > Aquatic > Deep subsurface > Groundwater | place: Rifle, Colorado... | reverse complement strand
GTTTGGAATTTTGGGTTATCCCTTATACCTCTATACCTTGATTTGTATTCATAAAATGCGGAAATTTATCCCGTTTGCTGTATAGAACTCTATTTTTATTTTCCATTAAGCTCAAAAGCTTTTTTTGCAGTAATTATTTTACCTTTATTAATACCAATAATAAAAACATCTTTAATAATTTCTGTTAATTCATTTTTTGCAAATGTTGCTTCATTTAATGTATTATAATTTCCAACAAAGAACTTTGTTATACCTTTTTCATCTTCAAATGATTCTACTTTTCCAATTTTTATTAATTTACCTAATTTAGCTAATGTTTCTCTTGGTAAATCTCCTTTTATAAAAGCTCCTATCTGAATTGAATATACAACCTTATCTCCGTATTTCGAAAGGTCATTCGGAGTAGTTTTGTTTTCTTCAATTTTAGCAAGGTCTTCTTCGCTAAGTGGTGACTCTGTTTTAGAAAGTAAAATACTTATTAGTGAATCTAATTCATTTAAATCCGACATATTTCCGTGGTTATAATTGTCTTCATTATTATTTTCATTATTTACTTTGGGTTCATCAATAGGTTTTATATCTTCATGCTTTTCTTCAATAATTGTATCATTAATAGATGGTTGATTTATTTCTGGTTTTGGTTGTTCAATTATAGGATTATTTGAAGGTTGCACATTTTCTCTTTCTATTATTGGGTTGTCAACCTTGTTGCCGCTGTTATCGAATTTTGTTACTTTTACCTTACGGCGTTTTTCAATTATATAAAAAGGGATGAATAAATTATCGAATTTATCGTCAATGTTAAGTTCAAAATTATTTTGCAAAAGTTGGTAACGTTCACCTAAAACTTTTTCGTCCATTGTAAGAATATAGCTGCCAATTGGTATATAAAATTCAAAAGTTCCATCAAATCTGGTTAATGTAATAAAAGTTCGAGCATTAATTGCCGATATTTTTATTCTCGATAAGTCCATTTGTTTGTCGGCATCGGCACTTATTTTATCTTTATCAAGAAAAACTTTACCAGTAACTTTTACTCCCCTTGCAAAAGGAATATAAACTTTTTCGGATTTTGAAAATGTAATAGTATCATTAATATGTGGGAACCACCCTTTTAAATCGGGAATAGAGAATACATTAAAGAGATGCTGACCTATTGGAACATTTTTTAAAGTTGCTTCACCATCTTTATTCGTAATAATTTCCCATGCATCTGTTCTAATAACAACGTTTTCAAGTAAATCTTCGTTATGGTCGCGTTTTCCATCGCCGTTAATATCATAAAAAACCACAAAATTTATTGTGCAATATTTATTTTTTGTTTTGGGAATAGGAATACCAAATTCTTTTCTAATCCCAATGCCTAAATAAAATCCTTTATTCCATTGTGGTTGAGATACTTCTCCATTTCCGCTATACATATAATATGTTTCCCTGATGTCGGAATTAGCACTTAACGAGAAGTTAATTTCGGCAAAAATTCTGAAACGCCATCCTCCTTTTGTAAAACAATAAAATTCGGGATTAAAGTTGATGCTTTTTCCGGAAAGAGTAGAATAAGAGTAACTTACAGCATTTTGCATTACAAATGCAGGACGCGGAAAAACATATTGATGGCGAAGCGAAAGTGTAATGCTTTGTGGATTTTTAGCACTATTATAAAGAAAATAAGTTTTACTTATACCTCTGTTACCAAGTTGGTATCGGGCAGAAAACGAAACAGTTCTGATTTGTACAAATCCGGCAAATTGTAAAAAGAAGTAATCTTTACTTAACGTATCAATTGCTCTGTTGTAACCCGAAAGAATATTAATAAAGTAGCGATAGTTTTCGTTTAAATTATATTTTCCTAAATTTAAACCTAAACCGCGCGACTGAACTCTGAAATCCTGAATCCGTGAGAAATTATAAAAAGTAAACGGCGTAAAATTTCCTGCTTTTGAGTTAACGCGATTAAAGTTCAACTGATTATTCAGTTGAAAGTTGGACTTATAAAAAGTTGATGAAAGTTCAAAATATCTGTAATAATTATTATTCAAAAATATATTCCATTTTTTGTTAAGGTGATATTGGTTTCCAACATTAACTGTAAGTTGTTCATAGCTATAAATTCCAAAAGTCGGCGAAATATACATAGCACTTAAATTGCTGTTCATTTTTTGATGCAGGTATTGTCCGTTGTAGTAAACTCCACCCATCCATCCATATTTAACAATTAATGAGTCTTGTTTTACATTTCGACTCACTCCTGCTCGAATTCCAAAAGTATGATTCTTTATAAAATTTGTTGAAGCATTTACATTTAACACATCTGTAAATTTATGTTGAACATTACTTATGCTATGCCCAAATTGAGAGTTAATTCTTAAAATAGAATTCTGATAATTGTGAGTTAAGCCAAAAGTAGTATAGTCGGGATTTTTCGAAAACAACCTTGGGCTATTTGTAAAAAAGACTCCGATACGCTGGTTTTTGTTAATATAATATTCTGCTTTTATTCCCCGTCCATTTTGGTATGTTCCCATTACTCCGCCTGTAATATTTCCATACTGAACATTAAATTTTGAATGAAAATAACCCAAATACAACATTGCATTTTGGTAAGGGTTGGTTGTAAAATAATTTGAGGAATATGTTAATTGTGAATTATATACAATTGTTGAGGAATCGTGTAAAAAAGTTTGTCCCTGTAGTGTTAAGTTGAGCATAGGATTATCGCCCAGAATATTAAATGCGTTCAAATCAACTAATAGTGGAATAACATCAGTTCCATATTGATTAACTGTCCATAAATCTGATAATTGCACAAAGTCAATCTTTGCGCCTGCTCTAAATTTATTATAATCACTTGGGTTTGGCGAAGTTGAATTTGCAGTTACAGTATATTTTTTTTCTTCGCCTAAGCTATAAGGGTTATATCCCTCTATATCAACAAGCCGGTAATTGCGTGGTTCTACATGTTTTGAAAAAGTATAGTAAAACGTAGTATCTTTTTGCGATTTTAAGTTTAATGTAATTGGCTGTTTTGCCTCAAATTGTCCAGTAGAATCGAGCAACGAAACAGATTTTGACAAGTTAAACAATGTAAGATGAATATCCTGGTCGTCAGAACCGCTATTTCCCAGCGTAATATTAAATGGTGCAGTAGTTTGCTCATTTAGCAAATATATTTTATTTTCATTAGTAGAAAGTTGCCACGAAATATTTTTCTTGGTTTCTCCATAAAAAAAAGTAAAGCCATAAGGTTCATCATTTTCATTGTACAAATAAACAGTAAATAAAAATCTTGAACTGCCTCTTAAATTTATTTTCGGAAGAATATGGATGGGAATAAAAGTACTATCGCCGGGAGCTAATGTGTATAATTTGTTTTTTTGGGTTAAAGCACTCCATTTTGTTGGAATTGATATATCTGCATAAAATTTTATCTCGATATTTTTATTGTTGTTAACCGATAAAACATTAGAAATCATTTCGCCTTTTGAAAACTCAACCAAAGCTTTTTTAAACGAAAACTGCAAGTTGTTAGAATTAATTACAGGTTGAAAATTGCTTGGAGGGGGTAATGTATCTTGAGCTAAACTAATTAAACTAAAGTAGTTTAAGCCAAAAAGAAAAATTATATTTAGGAGAACTTTAATCAATTTTATTGTATTGTTGTCTTGAACTGTGATTTATATGATTTCAATTTTCATTCGTTTATATTTTTTAGTTTATTGTTTAAAAATGTTCAAAAAGTTCAAAATGTTCAAAAAGTTCATTGTTCTACGTTCACTGTCGACTTCCTACTTCCTACTATTTACTATTCACTATTCACTGTTCATTGTTCTAAAATGTTCACTGTTCCTTTTTGTCATTCTGAGTGATTAGCGAAGAATCTATTTTGTTTCAAGTATAGTGTTTAAGGTACTTCAACCAAACAAAAATTAATTTTAATCTGGTAAGCCCCGGGTCTTAAAGAATATCCGGGTAAAATTCTATAATCGATATTAAAATTGTATTCATTATAATCAGTTAAATAACTACCGGGTGCGTTAACTTGAGTTCCACTACAGGTTCCCGGCAAATTTCTTGGATCTGGTAAAGCGGGAATTATTTCTAAAATATCGTAATTAACATTTCCAGCAAATATTTGATAAACGCCACTATTTAAAGGAGTTCCACAGCCATTATAAACTTTAACCTGAATAAGATTTAATTGAGGAGCAGTACCTGAAGCTCCATAATAAACCAATGGTTCCCATTCATTATTTGGTAAATAACCATTATTGTCAATATACATCATTAGCCTCCACTTGCAATCACCTGCAATTATTTCATCAATTTTGAGTCTTAGTCGTGTTGAGCCGCTATATGTAATTCCGGCAATATATTTTTGCATATCGTTAAACTCAAAATCAACATTGCAAGGATCAGGTGTCATAATATATTCGCTTGTACCGGCAATTGCATCGGCACAATTTGAAGTAACAGGATTTATACAAGGTTGTGAATAAACACAATTTGTTAACAAATTACCAATAAGTAATAAAATAATATTACCGTAAAATTTCATTCGGTAAATTTTTGTTAAATAATAAAAAGGATTAACCAAATTGGTTAATCCTTTTTAACTTTATTTCTACTGGTCTTCTAATAAAACGTATTTACAATTCATAGTATAAACGCCAGGTTCGGCATACTGTGGTGACACTATTGCATTTGCATCGGCAGCACCAGCATTTGTACCTGCAAATGGGAAAGTAGCAGGTAAGCTTGGAACAATACGATAATCTATTGTATAATAGAATTCGCTAAATGAACCTGCAACAGGTACTTCAGTTAAATAGCTTCCACCTTCTCCACCTTGATCTACACCCGTTCCAAACATTCCATTAATGTACTTTTGACCAACAGCCGGAGCTGTATAAGGTGCAGCACTATTGTAAATGCTGTTTTGACCCATTACTGGAATTGCAGTCATAGTTGGTTGAAATGTATTACTATAGTCAGTTATTAACAATGCACCAAGGTCATTTTGGTTATCTTCATATTGATGAAGTTCCAATAAACTTAATGGTAAATCGTTTTGAGAAAGTGGGTTCGCACTAGTACTATAAGTCATTTGCTGATCCCAAATAACGCCAGCTTGCGAAGTACCAACAGCATACAAATCCCAGCTTACTGATGATGATACTTTAAGAATAGTAGCTGCATATTTAATAATACCACCATAATAATCTCTGATATCATCAAAAACAAAGTCAACCTGGTCGGAGGTAGTCATGTTTAATTGCAATATTGGCTGCAAATCCATTGTTACTGTAACGTTCTTTTCATCAATTAACTGACCAAAAGAAAATGCTGAAAACAATCCTAAAAAGGAAAAAACTAAAATTATTTTTTTCATGTTATAAAATATTAAATTAATAATAAAAAAATTGGTCTTAACTAAGCGGGCGGCTTCCGCTTTTCAGAATCACGTGCTACACGTCATTTTGAATTTTTTCGTTTTCTTCTTTTCTCTCAACTCTAAAGTTGGTTTTGTCTTTTTAGTTTATTTAATTACTGATTATATTGTTTAAAAAAGTTCAAAAAGTTCATTGTTCTATGTTCATTGTTCGCTGCCCACTGCTGACTGCCGACTGTGGACTGCTTACTGTTCTATTGCATTTCTGCCTATTTCTATTAATTTCCATTTTATATCAAATGGTTATTAAGTTACAAAGTTACAAAATTAAAAGTTATTAACATGATATTAACAATCCTTTATACTTAAAAAAAAATAAAAGGTTACTTTTTAAGGAACATTAAATTCTGTTTGTGCCGCAATAATTTCTTCGGAGCTTCCAAAATCAACAACACCAACTGCCGTATAACTGCCTGAAGGCAAATCGCTTGGGAGGTCATAAAAAAAGTCTCTGAAATATTGAGGTAATATTGTAAATCTTTTTACCTGAAGTTTTTCTTGTTTGCCTGTTTTAGTGTTTGTAAGTTCAACGTATGAAGTACAAAAGCTAATGCCATCGCCGGTGTTTTTTACAGTCATTTCAATTTTTCTTTTATTTAAACTGTCTTTATACAAAAACTTATCAATTTGAACGCTATTAATTTTAACATTAGGTGGATTTTGATAAACATAAACTCCAAACCCAATACTTGGAATTATACCGAATGCTAATCGTTCGGGGTGAGTGGTAGCATCAAGAGGTTGACGGTCAACTACCTGATCAATTGTTATTATTGTCCATGCTGCCCGATATGCTTCTTCAACATCGGGTATTTCAATTACTACTTTTAATTTAATTTCTTCCTGAGGTTTTAATTCAAAATATGAGGGGGCAATATTGAGCCATTTTGATAATCCATATTTGCCTTCGCCAGATTTTAATGATAATGGTTTACCGTTTCGTCCCATTTCGAAATCGTTATATGCGATATTAAATTTATATAATTGCTTGGTTGAATTTTTTATGCGAATTTCTTTTACAACAGCAGATGCACCTGGCTTTATTGCAAGGTGCATACTTGATGGTGATACAGAAACGCCCATTTCGTTAAATGCTGAATCAGGAATTTCGGGTGTTGAACGTGGTTTATTCAAACTATCCTGACCAAACAAAGTAAAACTGCTCAAAAATATTATTAAAGTTGATAGTAATTTCATAATTAGAATTTTAAATAATAAATTGTGCAAAAGTAATAAAAAAACCTAACAAGCCTATTAATCTTGTTAGGGTTTTTATGGTAATAAAATTTTTATTAACTTTTAAGTTCCTTTACTGCATTAATAATTTCTGGTAAAATTTTTTGTACATCGCCAACAATGCCATAGTCGGCTACTTCAAAAATTGGTGCTTCGGGGTCTTTGTTTATAGCAACAATATATTTTGATGAGCTGACACCTCCCAAATGCTGAATAGCACCTGAAATTCCACAAGCAAAATAAATATTTGGTGCAATAATTTTTCCGGTTTGTCCAACATGTTCTTCGTGAGAACGCCAACCTTCGTCCGAAACAGGTCGCGAACAAGCTGTTGCTCCATTTAAAAGTTTTGCAAGCTCTTCTATTGCACCCCAGTTTTCTGGTCCTTTCATTCCACGCCCACCAGATACTACTATCTCTGCATCAGTTAGTAATATTTTTCCAGTAACTTTATTAACTTCTTTAACTATTGTTTTTATATCACTGTCGTTTATTTCAGGAGCAAAAGCTTCAATTACAGGACTTGCTGGACTTTCAATTATACCAAAAGCATTTTGGAAAAGTGTAATTATTTTAACAGGAGTTTTTATAACAATGTTTGCAAAAGCTTTAGATGTAAATGATTTTTTAACTATTGTAAATGGGTCTGTTGATGTTGGTAACCCATTTACCCCAGTAACTAATCCTGCTTTTAATCTTACTGAAATACGAGAAGCAATTGCTTTTCCTGTTATATTATGAGGAAAGATAATAATATTGGCATTTTCTTTAATTGCTGCTTGAGCAATTGTAATTGTAAATGCCTTGTTATCAAGAGTGTTTAAACGATTATCGGAAACGTTTAAAATTTTAGTTGCACCATAATTTCCAAGTTTTTTTAGTTCATCATCTTCTACTTTACCAATAGAAAGAGCAACAACCGAACTATTTAACAACTTTGCTAATGAGTTAGCATACGAAACAAGTTCAAAAGTTTGTTTTTTAAACTTTCCATCCCAATTTTCAGCAAAAACTAATATTGACATACCTTATATGATTTACGATTTATGAATTACGATTTATGATTTAAAAACACTATTAAATTACTTTAGCTTCGTTGTGAAGCAGATTAATTAATTCTTTTACATTTTCGGGGTCTATTTTTTTGCAAGTAGCTTTTGGTTTTGGATATTCAAAACTCACAAATTCTGTAAAGTTGTCAATTAAAACAGGTTCAACTACTTGTAATGGCTTTGCTTTTGCCATCATAATTCCCCTCATATTTGGTATTCTTGCTTCTTTTGCAATGCCTTTTTGAACAATACCAACAAAAGGAGTAACAATAGATATAACTTCATGTCCGCCATCAATTCCACGTTTTAGTTTTATTTCGGCATTTGCAATTTCTAAACTTGATAAAGCAGAAACTGAAGGATAATCTAATAATTCTGATAACATTCCACCAACCGAAAATCCATTATAATCGCTTGATTCGATGCCACAAAGAATTACATCAAAAGGTTCTTTTTTTACAAATTCTGCAATTTGTGCTGCTACAAAATAAGAATCTTTTGCTTCGGCATTAATACGAATTGCTTTATCGGCACCAATTGCAAGAGCTTTTCTAATTGTAGGGTCTGAGGTGTTTAATCCAACATGAATAACAGTAATGTTTTCAATTGTTCCTGCATTAGTTTCTTTTAATTCAATTGCTCTTGTTAAAGCAAGTTCGTCCCATGGGTTAATAATCCATTGAACACCAGCAACATCAAAAGTAGTATTGTTATTAGTAAATTTAATTTTTGTTGTAGTATCGGGTACATTACTTATACAAATCAATATTTTCATATAATTATTTTATTTATTTATTGATATTATTTACAATCAGATTGATGAAGATTGATAAGATTGAATGAGATTGATGTAGATTGTCCCGAAACTTCGATAAAGATTAAATGTCCTCTCAATCTCGTCTTTCCAATCTTGTTTTTCCAATCTTGTACTTCATCAACTTTGTGTCATTTAATTATCTGTTTACAAGTTACAAAATTATTTTAAAATTGATCTTGAAATTACAATTTTTTGTACTTCAGAGGTTCCTTCATAAATCTGAGTAAGTTTTGCTTCTCGCATTAAACGTTCAACATGATATTCGGCAACATAGCCATAACCACCATGAATCTGAACTGCTTCGGTAGTAACTTCCATTGCTATATCTGCACAATATTGTTTAGCCATTGCACTTGCTATTCCGTATGGTAAATGCTGATCTTTTAACCATGCTGCTTTTAAACAAAGATTACGGCTATTTTCAATTTTAACAGCCATATCAGATAATTTAAATGCAATAGCCTGATGATTTCCTATTTCTGTACCAAATGCTTTTCTTTCCTTTGCATATTTTACTGCACGCTCAAATGCTCCTGATGCTATTCCTAAAGCTTGTGAAGCAATTCCAATACGACCACCATCAAGAGTTTTCATTGCAAATGTGAATCCGAAACCATCTTCGCCAATACGATTTTCTTTTGGAATTTTAACGTCGTTAAACATTACTGAGTGAGTGTCGGAACTTCTCATACCCATTTTCTTTTCGTGTGGGCCTAATGTTATACCGGGAGTGTTTTTATCAACAATAATTGCATTAATGCCTTTATGTTTCTTGTCTGGGTATGTTTGAGCTATTACAATATAAGTTGATGCACAATTAGCATTTGTAATCCAGTTTTTTGTTCCGTTAATTAAATAATGATCGCCTTTATCTTCAGCAGTGGTACGTTGTGAAGTTGCATCAGAACCTGCTTCTGGTTCTGATAACAGGAATGCACCTATTGTTTGTCCAGTTGCTAACGGACGTAAATACTTTTCTTTTTGTGCATCATTTCCGTATGTTTCAAGTCCCCACATAACAAGTGAATTGCTGACAGACATAACTACTCCAACTGAAGAATCAATTTTTGAAATTTCTTCCATTGCAAGAACATAAGAAATGGTATCCATTCCACCGCCACCCCATTTTGGATCGGTCATCATTCCTAAAAATCCCAATTCAACTAACTTTTTCATAGCTTCTGTAGGAAAAATAGATTTTTCGTCTCTTTCAATAACATCGTGTAACAATTCGCGTTCAGCAAAATCTTTTGCAGCTTGCTGAATCATTTTTTGTTCTTCGGTATATTCAAAATTCATATATTAAGGTTTTTAATTAATTAAAAATTGTGTTTATTTATTGCCTTAAAATTACAAATAATATTGTAAAAATATAATTTAATAAATTATTTTTAAAATATATGCGAAAAAAAATATCAAATTTTCACAAACTGCTGAATGGTATTAAAATAAGTAATATAAGAATTTTTATATATAAAAATTTTGACAAAAAAAAGGCTGACATAAATGCCAGCCTTTTTTAGGTTTTAAAGAAAAAATTATTTTTTCTTACCTTTAGGTGCATTAGCAATAGAGTCAGCTTTTGCTTGTTCAGCAGCAGCAGCTTCAACTTGAGCAATAGAATCATTAACTCTTGTTTGTTCAGCAGCAGCAGCAGCTTCTACTTGAGCAATTGAATCAGCTGTTAAAGAATCAAGACGAGCTTGTTCAGCAGCTTTTTGTTCTGCACTAGGTCCACATGCAACGAATGACATCATTCCTGCAATCATTAAAAGTCCAAAAAGTTTTTTCATAAGTATTTAAATGTTTATTAACGGTGCAAATGTATATTAATAGTTTTTTCGTTGTTCAAAAAAATGAAAAAAAATTTATCGTGTTGTAAATCACAGTATATCAATCAGATATGTTATAATTCTTCCATTTATCAACTAATATTTTCATGTCGTCTGGTAAATTTGAGTCGAAAAAAACCCATTTTTTTGTGCTTGGATGAAAAAATCCTAACGATTTGGCATGAAGTGCTTGACGAGGGCAAATTTGAAAGCAATTCTCAACGAATTGGCTATATTTGGAAAAATTGTTTCCTTTTATTATTTTATTGCCCCCGTAAGTGCTATCATTAAAAAGAGGATGCTTAATATGCTCAAAATGAGCTCTTATTTGATGTGTGCGTCCTGTTTCTAATTTACATTCTACTAATGAAGTATATCTAAATTCTTCTAACACCTTATAATGAGTAACTGCATGTTTGCCAAAATCGTTATCTGGAAAAATTGCCATTTTCTTTCTATCGCGTGGTGAGCGACCAATGTTTCCGATAATTGTTCCTGTTTTTTCTTTAAAAATTCCCCAAACTAAAGCGATATAGCTTCGTTCGGTTGTTTTATCAAAAAATTGTTTTGCAAGGATTGAATGTGCTAATTCGGTTTTTGCTATTACAAGTATGCCCGAAGTATCTTTATCAATTCTGTGTATTAAACCTGGTCGAACAGTTTTTTTATTAAATGATGGTAAATCTTTAAAATACCATAAAAGTGCGTTAACAAGTGTACCTGTATAATTTCCTTTAGCAGGATGAACAACTATTCCGGCGGGTTTATTTATTAAAATTAAATCATCATCTTCATAAGCAATATTTAAAGGTATGTTTTCGGGTAGAATTTCTTTTTCGTTTGGAGGGTAAGGTAAAACAATAGATATAACATCGTTTGATTTAACGAGATAATTCGATTTTACAGATAAATTATTAACTAAAATGCAATTAGCATTGGCAGCATTTTGTATTCTGTTTCGTGAAATATTGTCGAGCCGTAAGCACAAAAATTTATCAATTCGCAATAACGATTGACCTTTATCAACAATAATTTTGTGATGTTCGAATAGGTCAGTTGATTCTTCGTTTAAAACATTTTCTTCTTCGCACATTTTACAGTCTGTTAATAATGAGCTTGCTTGTAAGTTGTTGTTTGCCGTTAATGGCTTTTATAATATAAAGACCATTTGGAATTTTAGTAACATCAATTTGGTTATTTGCAGGAATAGTTTCTAAAATAATTCTACCCGTTATGTCGAAAATTTGAAACTTATAATGAGCTGAATTATCAATAATTATAAAACCTGAGGCAGGATTAGGATAAATATGTAATTTATTATTTATAGTATTTTCGGTTATGCTGTTAATTGGATTTATACTAAAAACTGGTCGAATCATTGGTGTGCCTGCATAAGGAATATTATACCAGTAACCTTCGAAATTATAATACACTTTTGATGAGTTATCGTTATTTAAGTCGAATCCAATATTTAAAAGTTCTTGTGTAGTTTGAATCCAACCAATATAAAATGTGTCGGTTATAAAAATTGATGTGTCTAAACTATAATATTGAAACTCATTTAATCCATGAAACATAGGCACTACGCCCATTTTACTATAAATAACTTGTCCGGGTTTTCCATTAACGTTATTCCAAACTGTTAAATAAAAATTCTTTACGTTAGCATCGTTTAATGTTTTATTAAAAAACATATTAACTCCACGCAGGGTATCTGGTTTAAGAGTGTAAAACTTAAAAGCAAATTTACCGTTTTGAGTACCTTCGCCCGACAATCCAATACCCATTTCGGGTGTGCCATCGTCGTAAGCATAATAATTATCAAACATTTGGTGATAAATCAATGTGTCGTTCCAACGATATGGAGTATTAGTTTCTAAAACACTATTTGTTAAACTTATTATTATTTCAAAATCTGCTTTATCTGACAAAGTTGCCGGAAAATACTTTGATGTGTCGGTTTGATTAAAAATTGAATCGGAAAAAGCTTCAATATTTTCACTTCCTAAGCTTCTATTAAAAAAAACATAAGAATTATTTGTTTTATTTTTAACACTATAGTTTTTAGTTGCAATTTTTAATGTGTCGAATAGGTTTCTGAAAGTAAATTTAAGTTTACCATACTGGTAATTTTCAACCGACTGATAATGGTCCCAAGGAACTGATTTAAAGTTTTTTAAAATGGTGTCCAATGTGTTTACAAATGTAATGTCATTGTGAACGGTATCGGTGTAATTTCTATTTTTATCTAATTTAACGTAATCAATATTCCAGAAAGCTATATTGCTTGCATATCCTGGGCTTGGATAAATATGTAGTTTACAATAATTTTTAAAGCGAAATTGAAATCCATTAACAAAAAAAGAAGAATCGGTAATCGGAATTAACACTTGTTCAAATGGTTTATTATTTTCACCGGGCTTTGCCCAAATATGTTCCCACGAAGTTGTTGGAGTTTTAAATTCCAAAACAAGAGAATCGTCAGTAACAGGTTCATAACCACCCGATATTTGAGGTTGGTAATAAAAACTTAAATAAATTGAATCGGCAGGTGAATATGTAAAATACAAATAGTAATCAATATGAGTGTATAATTCTGTAATTGAATCGTATGTGTACAGAAAATTGCTTACATTAGTTACATACCCGAGTGAATCGTAATAAATTACCATATCAACATTATAAGTAGTAGGGTCTGTATTACAGTTGTGATAACTTGAATTTAATATATATATAAGCGAATCGGCAGTGTAATAACTTCCCGAATAAGAATTATAATAATATAATAATGATGTAGAAATTGATATTGGGTTTTTGTCGGTGTGATTTGCCAAATTTATTGGTTTTGATGTTAACGAATCGCTTAAAAAAGCTGTAGTACTTGCATTTGAATGAAGCTCGCCGGCAAAGTTTAAGGCATCAAAAGTTGCAACGCCAAGCGAAGGTGGATTATCGCCAAAAGACTGGTTAATAAAAACCTGGTCGTCGAGCCAATTTGATAAATCGGGATAAACGGCATCTTTAGAAAAGTCATCGAAAAACGGTAATATAAGTGTGTCGCTAATTGATGTGTTTGATTTAATATTTGAACCATATTTCTCGAAATGTTTTTCTAATGTAGGATTAGTTTGCAATGGAAATAAAACTACTTGTGCATTTGCACCATAAACACTTGCTAATAGAATGATTATTAAATATTCTAATGTTTTATATATCATTTTGTGAATTGTTTTCGGTTGCCGATTCGGGAATTAAATCATTATCCATAGTAAGCCAAATATCAATATAACTACCTAATTTTATTGAGTTATCTGACATTGATTTTGGATGTTGTTTCCAAATTTTTGCATTTAACGAATCGCGTGTTGTTTTAATAGAATTGTCGTAAATTGCTACTCCAACATTGAGAGAAAGAGATGATAGTTTTTGCTCGGCTTCAATATAAGTGAGCCCTGTAACATCAGGAACAAAAGTATTTTCGTTACTTTCGCCTTTACCAACAACTAAATCAATAGTAGCTCCTTTTAAAATTAATGTGTTGGTTTTTATTGGTTTACCTTTGTGTTTTTGTTCTAAAACAGTAGTAGAAATATCGGGAACATAACTTAGTTTTCCTATTTTTAATCCAAAAAGTTCGGCATCGGAAGTTGCTTGCCTAACCGAAATGCCTGTTAAATCGGGCATTGGAACTTTTTCGGCTTCAATACCATTTACTACTAAATAAATAGTTCGACCAGTTTTAACTTTACTATTGGGAACTGGTTCCTGCGAAACAACGGTTCCCTTTTCTTTATCCTGAAAATGAACAGAATCGGATATTTCTACTATAAATCCTTTATTATCAGCAATACGCTGCGATTGTTCAAAAGATAATCCGCTTAAATCAGGGACCGAAATAGCTTCGCCATGGTGAGTGTATAAGTTTATTGAAAAAAAACTTGTAATTAGCAGAATTATTGTAACCCCAATAGCTAAACCAATATGAATAAAAAACTTACGACTTTTTAAAAATGTTATTATACTCATTTAAACTGCATAAACGTAAAGACAAAATTAAAATTATATTTTTGCTAAATAAAATTTATTCGCCAAATTATTATAATTTGTTTGTCTGTAATGTCATACGATTTGATTATAACCGATTTATTATCTCATCCCTAATAGTGTCTGTCCATAAAGTCGAGAGTCTGATTCATAATGTTCGAGTTTGAGGCATGCGAAGTTTTGAAAACCAAGGAGTTTACTTATGTAAATGACTGTTTTCAAAACAAGTTTACCCCGTAGCGAAGCGTACTGGGGCATAACGAAAAAATCGGACATTATGGACAGACTCTATTTAGAATTGGCATATCGCAAACTATTTACGATGTTCTTAATAACGACAGGTATATAACCTACGGCAATAAAATTTCGGCTATTGAAGCGGATAGTTTTAAGATTCTTCTTAACTCGCCCGAAGACCATGTAAAACGGTACTACCGTATGCGGTATTTTCTCGATAACCGTATTGATGCAGCAAGTACAATGAATACTTATATGGATGCTTTTTTAAATAATATATTTTGTAGTTAATTTAATTAAATATATCTTTGTATAACTTATAAACTAAACCAATATGAAAAAGCTCTTTTTTATTCTCGCACCAGTTCTGTTTACGTTGTACATTGTACAAAGTACATCGTACAATGCTTTTGCCCAATGGCAGCAAATCGGTCTTGATAGTTCAAACGTTCTTTCAATTGCAACTGATAGCACTAATATATATGCAGGTACAGATTATGGTATTGCTTTATCAACTGATGATGGAAATTCATGGACTTATGTGTTATTAGAATGGAGTTCTGTTAATTCAATAGTTATTAATGGAACAAATATTTTTGCAGCAACTAATACTAATGGCGTATTTTTATCTTCTAACAACGGCAACAGTTGGACTAATATTGGTTTATCAAACGATACTCTTACTTCATTAGCTGTAAGCGGAACAAATATTTTTGCAGGAGCAGATAATTATTATACTGGTTCCGGGGGTGTATTTTTATCTACTGATACAAGTGGGCTTTGGACACCTGTAAATAATGGTCTTTACGATCCGAGTGTAACGTCTCTTTTAATCAACGGTAATAATATTTTTGCAGGAACAATTAATGGTGGTATGTTTTTATCAACTGACAATGGGAGCAACTGGACTGCGGTTAATAGTGGACTTACAGATTTGTGGATACATTCTATTGGTAATTATGGCACAAATATTTTTGCAGGAATTTCTAATGGGTTATATTTATCAACTGATAATGGTAATTCATGGACACTGACAGATTCAATAAATTCTCCTACTTGGGATTTTGATACTTCCGGAACAAATATTTTTGCAACAACTTCATTTGGTGTGTATTTATCAACTAATGGCGGAAATTTATGGACTACTGTTAATAATGATGGATTGTTATATGGCTCACGTTCAATAGCAATTAAAGGAAATTATATTTATGTAGGTGCAATTGGTATATGGAGGCGACCTTTATCTGAAATTGTTGGAATAAAAGAAAACTACAGCAATGCTAATATGCTATACCCAAACCCAACTAAAGGTAAATTTACAATTACTCAGACTAACAATATAAGAGCAATTGAAGTATTAAATGTTTTTGGAGAACAAATTTATTACTCAACTCCTAACAATTATAAAAACACTGCCGAAGTTGACCTTTCTTATGCTCCTAAAGGCATTTACTTTGTAAAAGTTAATAACGGAGTTAATACTAAAATAGAGAAAATTGTAATACAATAAACAGTCTGAACTATGATTTATAAGATTAAAGTGAAACATTCAAAATAATTTCCCCCAAATCTAAGGATAAATCCGGTAATTTAGCTCAGGTATTTGCGGATGATAAACAATTCTTTTTTCATCAATCTCATCTTTCTTTACGTTGATGCCTATTTT
>Ga0209211_10006813_pt1 | contig 16334 bp, 16 predicted proteins | sample RifGroA2_FD_183992 | JGI IMG/M metagenome (GOLD analysis project Ga0209211, IMG submission 183992) | Groundwater microbial communities from Rifle, Colorado, USA - Groundwater A2 (SPAdes) (version 2) | ecosystem: Environmental > Aquatic > Deep subsurface > Groundwater | place: Rifle, Colorado... | reverse complement strand
TTTATTATCTTCGAGGAGTATCATTCTTACTTTGCCCTGCCAGGCTTTTATAAATGCCTTGTGCTCTTCTTCAGTTGCCTCCCCTTTAAGAACTAGTGAAATCAGTTCTCCCAAACCGGGGTCTTCTGGCACTACATCAGGATTATAAGTAACAGATACCGTTTTTTCGGTATCGAGCCTCTGGAAGATAAATGTGTTGTATTCAAAATGATCACCGTCAAATACCAACAGGTCCCTTCTTCTGAACCTCCGGCCTAATCCGGCGAAGCCTGTTACAGGAGCCGCCCCGGTGATAAGAGATATAACCTGTGACATTGGGCCATATGCAAGATCTGTTGCCTTACCCATTACAGCAACTCTGATATCCCCTCTGACCGGTATTTCATTACCGTAGAGCGCAGATAATGCCCTGGCTGTTATTTTATAAGCCCCTGATATAGCAGGACATGAATGTCCTGCCAGTTTGACAGCATCGGGATACTTAAAAACAAAAAGCTCCCCCTCCTCCATAGAGCCAAGTATATAGGCAAGGGGATCTTTAAGTCTTAAAGGCTCGACCATATCAAAGAAGTCCTGCCCCCATTTACTCTGACCTTCTGACATAATTTGCAATATAGCATGTTTTTATAATTAGATATACACAGAAATGGGTATAAGGAAGGTCTACAAAATAACATTGTTTATCTATAATAATTCAAGTGTCTTAATCAATGCCTCAGCTTTATATAGTGTCTCGAAATACTCCTTCTCAGGTTCTGAATCTGCGACAATACCTGCCCCTACCTGCACATGTGCCCACCCATCCCTTATAACAAAAGTCCTTATTATAATATTTAAATCCATATCTCCTGTGTAACTGATATATCCAAGAGATCCGGTATATGGTCCCCGTGCTGTAGGTTCCAATTCATCAATTATCTCCATACACCGTATTTTCGGCACACCTGTAATGGTACCTCCCGGAAATACAGCCCTGATAAGATCAAAAGCATCGTTGTCGGGGTTTATCCTGCCTGTAACATTCGATACTATGTGAGTAACATGTGAATAAGACTCTAAGACCATAAATTCATCCACACTTACACTGCCAAACCTGCATACCCGTCCTATGTCATTTCTCTCAAGGTCAACAAGCATAATGTGTTCAGCCCGCTCTTTCTCATTTGTAAGGAGTTCCTTTTGCAAAATTCCATTCCTGACCGGATCTGTTCCTCGGGGCCTCGTACCGGCGATAGGTCTGGTTTCTACAACGCCGTCATATAATCGTACGAGTCTCTCCGGCGATGAACTTACAAGCTGCATATCCCCTGTATCAAAAAATGCAGAAAATGGTGATGGATTTATCTCTCTCAATATCCTGTATAAATTCAGCGGATCAACGCCCTTTACATGAGCTGATAACCTCTGGGAAAGGTTAGACTGAAATATATCACCTGCTGATATATACTCCATGCAGCGCTTCACCATATCAATATATTCTTTTTTAGTAAGGTTTGACATAACCCTTATCTTCGCAATTTGTCCGCCGGTCTTAATAATGCTGCTGCACCGCAGTATCCTGTTCTCCAGCTCACTGATTCTCTTACTGTGCAACAACTCATCATGCCCGCACCCGTCAGCAGATGCTACTATCCATGCCTTCTTCATCACATGGTCAAAGGAGACAAGAAGATCCACTTTCATCAAAACAACATCAGGAAATTTTAAATCATCAACTGCGTTACGGGGCAGTTCTTCAAAAAGATGAATAGTATCATATCCAAAATACCCTGCAACACCACCAACAAAAGGTGGAATACCATCTACCCTCGGAACTCTGTTTTTCCTTAATAGTTGCCTTAATAACTCAATAGGTGCGACGGTGTCATTAAGTTTTCCGTTAATAATGATTTCGGGGGTGATGCCGATATATGAAAAGCGGGAAGTTTTGGGGCTCCCACCATGACTTTCTAAGAAAATAGATGGGCCATCTCCCCTTAACCTGAAGAAACAATCAAATGGATTTATCCATGGGATTTCTTTATAGACAATGTTCATTTTGACAATTATATCAGAAAGGTTTATATAGTCGTAGTGGAGATTAGTTATGAATCCTATAAAGGAAGAGACTAAAGACTCCGCCGACGATCTGGAGAAGAAGGTTAGCGTTAAAATGGCGGCGGATGTTCTCCAATCCCTGTCAAAGGCCATCAAGGCGCTGAAACTATATCCTGACAACAGCCCTGTCAAGCATAAGTTTATCTCTGACCTTACCGGAAAATTCACCAAATTCCTTGAAGAATACGGAGACCTCGCTCTAACTGTAAAGCAGTTTGATATGTTGTACCAGGGGGAAGTTGTTTATACCCAGACTGTGAAAGAAGAGAGTATCGCATTCAGGTTTTTTGGGGATGGCATACGTGAGGTTGTCTTTTCTGAGAAATTAGATGAACAGGAGATACTTAATTTTATAAATGTTATTCAGGGCGGAAAGGGACGAGATGTAGAAGATGACGACATAGTCACAATGATGTGGGAAAAGGATTTTAAAAATATCCGTTATGTAGTAATAGAAGACGGAGGAGGAGGAGAAGAAGAAGGTGAAGGAGGTGAAGGAGTAGGAGGAGGACGAGGAGGAGGAGAATCAGAAAGCGAAAAGGAAAAACAACAGCCGGAAACGACTGCATCGGCTGCGGTTCGAAGCGGAGAACCACTAAAGAATGCACATAAGGCAGAAACAGGGCAAAACCAGGCACAGGCAGGGACACAGGCAGAGACAATTCTCAAGTCAACCGCAGTAGAGTTTGAAATTGAGCAGATATATGGAAAGCCCTTTGATGAGATTTTTACCCTTACCACTGAGGAGATTGAAAAGATAAAACAAGAAATGGACAGGGAAGCAAAGGTAGATCTTGTTTTAGAATTACTGGATATACTTTTTCTTATCCTTGAGGTTGAGGAGAGTGCAGATAGTTATAGTGAGATGATGACTTATATAGTGAAGGCTGTTAAGACTATGATAGTCTCCGGGGATTATAAAAATGCTATCGCAGTTTTAACAAGGATTAAGGATATCTCTAATGCTGAAGCGGCAATAGGAGTAACAGATGCATTGGAGGACGAGGAGTTCCTGCAGCAACTTACACAATCTCTGAATATGAACAAAACTGACAATATTGATGAGCTTTTTACAATCCTTACAATGTTTAATAAAAAATCCATTATACCTCTAACCAACATGCTTGCCTCGCTCGAGCAGATGAAAAGCCGGCGTATTGTCTGCGACGCCTTAGCTGTACTTGCAAAGGATAATTTAGACACACTGCTGAAAAGGCTTCAGGACGACAACTGGTTTATGGTAAGGAATATAGTTTATGTGCTGGGAAGGATTGGAGATACTAAGGTTACAAACCATCTTAAACGGGTAAAGGACCACAGAGAACCGAGAGTCAGAAAGGAAATAATCCATACACTGTCTGAGATAAAAAGTGATGATGCGAAAAATCTTCTGGTCTCATATCTCAATGACAGTGATAATACTGTACGTGTATCAGCATTAAAAAGGTTAGTCTCCATGGAACACCGGAATGCAGTGCCCAATATATTGAACATAATCTCTTCTGAGACATTTGAGACTAAGGAGAACTACGAAAAAAGAGAGTTATTTGAGGCGCTTGCCGTGCTGGGATATAAGGAACAATTGCCATATCTGAAAGAGTTATTGATGAAGAAGTCAAGGCTGTTTGGCAGGTCAAAAGTTGATGAACTGAGGATACTGTCTGCCTATGCACTCAGAAAAATGAATATACCGGAGGCAATGGATATCATGAGAGAGGGTGCAGCATCTTCTGATAAAGCGGTAAAAAAGATCTGTGAAGATGCCTTGAAAGACGCAGGGAAGGCGAATATATGACAAGCAGGTTATTTGAAGAAAAACGTGGAGGTATTGGAAAAGATTTCACAAATAATCTTTATAAGCTCTTCAGAACTGCCCAGATTCACGACTCAAATAATGTTGCCACAATCTCCGCTGTAGAAAAGACTACTGAGTCCATAAAAACATTACTGAACAACGGAGGGCCATTCTCTCTCAGACTGTATCAGGAACATCTGTTCATAGACGATGTCAAGATAAGGGTAGATATAGAAAACTTCCTTTCATGCATGTCCCTGATCAATGAGATGAAGAAACGCTTTATTGGCACTATCACTTTTTCACCGCATAAAACATCGGATGAACTTAGCCGGTTTATTTACGCATTTGTCAGCGTAGGGATGAAATCTGCGGAACCATTTCAGGATCTTACTCACAAACTTTCGTCTCAGGGAATAACCGGCATTACAGTAAGCAGGATCGAAGATAAGGAGGAGGATGCAATACATGTAATTCAGGATTCGAAAGAGATGGCAACACATTTGTACTTTAAAACCCTCTCTGTAGTGTCGGATATCATGGACAGCGCCAAATTGAAGAATGCCGTAGGGATAAAAAAAGCAAAAAGGCTTGTTCACTCGATGGTTGACCTAATGGTTAAGGAGGAATCAACTCTTCTCGGTTTGACTACCTTAAGGGCCTATGATGAGTATACTTATAATCACTCAGTAAACGTATCAATACTATCAATTGCAATCGGACAGAGGCTCGGGTACAACAGGACAGAGTTGAGTGATCTTGGCATGGCCACCCTTTTTCATGATATAGGAAAGATTGATCTCCCCATTGAGGTACTGAATAAACCGTCGGAGTTCACACCTGAAGAGTGGCAGATTATGAGAACTCATCCTATTAATGGGGTAAAGACCCTCCTGAGATTAAAAGGTCTTCAGGAACAGGCCATACGCATGATCATGACAAGTTTTGAACACCACCTGAACTATGATCTATCAGGCTATCCTAAGCTTGCATCAGCACGGCGCGTTAGCCTCTTTGGCAGGATAACAACTATCTGTGACTGTTATGATGCACTCACTTCAGCAAGGGTCTACAACCGCACACCTTTCATACCGGACAAGGCCCTGTCTTTTATGATGAAAAAGAGTGACACGGCATTCGACTCAATCTTATTGAAGATATTTGTGAATGTAGTCGGCATTTACCCGGTAGGCACCATAGTACTTCTGAATACGAATGAATTAGCTGTGGTGATTAGGGCTAATGCTAATCCTGTTAACATTCACAAACCGTGCATAAAATTAATAACCGACACTAATGGTAATGAAGTGGATGGTGAGACAATAGACCTGTCCTGGGAACCCAGGATATCAATAGTTCAGTCCCTTGACCATAGAAAGTATGGGATAGATGTCAGCAAATACTTCGTAGCAAATACTTCGTAAGTTAATACGCTAATATACCTTCCTGACCCCATCCTAAGATGCTATCAAAAATTTATATTGACAAAGAAAGTCCGGTTATTGTATAAATAATAACAGGAATTATTACTATTATATTCGCCAGGAGGTTAGATGGACATACCAGCTAAAGTTGATTTCAAGATTAATACACTTGGCCAGCTTTGTCCTATGCCAATAATTTTAACATCTAAGAAAATGAGGGAAATGTCAGCGGGTGAGGTGCTCGAAGTAATTTCTGATGACGCTGGAATAAAGAAAGATATGCCGGCCTGGTGCAACTCAACTAAGAATGAATACATTGGCCTTGTAGAGGATAATAAGGTTTTCAAGGCTTATGTAAGAAAGAAGTAAATTCATGCATCGTCATTCGAGACAGAGGAAGGTCATCTTAGATGTTCTTAAACGAACGAAAACCCATCCCTCTGCAGACTGGGTCTACAGAGAAGTCAAAAAGGAGATTCCAAATATAAGTCTGGGTACAGTCTACAGGAATCTGAAACTACTGCAGTCAATAGGGGAAGTTACAGAAATATCATGCGAGGGCAATGAAGGACGGTTTGAGGGAAATTCTCACCTCCATTATCACATCACCTGTCAGAAGTGCGGGCAGATTAAAGATGTGGATGATATCATACTGTACGATATTGAGGGAAAGGTAGCAAGAGCAACAGGCTTTAAGATCACTAATCACTGTGTCGGGTTTGCTGGTATATGCCCGGCATGCTTAGAATAACAATACGCTTAACCATGAAGGGAGGACTACAATGTCACACGAAGCAAAGAAGTTTGAATTAAAAGGTTTGGAGGGACTTTCTGACAGCCAGATTTCTCAGCACAGGGACATTCTTTATGTTGGGTATGTGAACAAACTCAACGAGATCGAGGATAAACTGAAGGGTGCAGACCGCTCAAAGGCCAACCAGATATACAGCGAATATCGGGGACTGAAGGCTGATGAGACATTTGCCCTGAATGGGGTGATCCTGCACGAGCTCTACTTTGAGAATATGGGAGGCCGTGGCGGGAACCCGACAGGTCAGGTTGCAGATCTCATCAAGAGGGATTTTGGTACTATAGAAGCATGGATAGAGGATTTCAAGGCCTGCGGAATGGCAGTAAGGGGATGGGTTGTGCTCACTTACAACCTGTGGGACGGAAAGCTTCATAACTATGGTGCAGATGCCCACAACTTTAACTTCCCTGCAATGGCCTGGCCGTTGCTCGTAATGGACGTATACGAGCACGCATACACCATTGACTACGGAGTTAAAAGACCGCCTTACATAGATACTTTCATGAAGAATATCAACTGGGATGCAGCAAACAGAAGGCTGGAGAGGATTGCTAAGTTGGTGTAATATCCCCCCTCACCCTTCATCCCTCTCCCCTATTGGGAGAGGGATGAAGGGCACTCATTTTTCTCTATCCCAAAGAACTTATCCTTGAAACCAACTGCTCCGCCAGGTTCATAAACACCTTGCTCTGTGGAGACTCTGAATCATCTACTAATACAGGCCTGCCTGCATCGCCGCCTTCCCTGATTTTAAGGTCAATAGGGACTTCGCCGAGGAATGGAACATCGAGTTTCTTTGATGCAGCTTCCCCTCCTCCATGGCTGAATATGTCTGACCGTTCTCCGCAGTGGGGGCAACGGAAAAAACTCATATTCTCAATAACGCCAAGTATAGGGACATCAAGCTTTCTGAACATGGAAATACCCCGTACCACATCAAGCAAGGCCACATCCTGCGGAGTGGTAACAATTACAACACCGGTTAGCGGAACCTTCTGAGCCAGGGTCAATTGCACATCACCTGTACCAGGAGGAAGGTCCATTAACAGGTAATCAAGATTACCCCATTCCACATCTGTAAGGAGCTGTTCAACTGCCTTCATGACCATTGGTCCCCGCCATATAAGCGGGGTATCCTCTGCGATCATAAAACCTATGGACATAAGACTCACACCATATTTCACAATAGGGATCAACTTCTCACCCCTGATTTCCGGCTTCTCTGTGATCCCCATCATAATCGGGATACTTGGGCCATAGATATCCGTATCCAGCAGCCCAACCCTTGCTCCTGTCCTTGCCAATGCAACCGCAAGACTCACACTTACAGTAGACTTACCGACCCCTCCCTTTCCGCTGGCTATAGCAACAATATTTTTAACGCCTGGCAGTATCTCTTTATTAAGTACTTGTTCCCCGGTAACCATTATATATTCCTCCTTAGTTTAGAGTTCAATAACCTAAAAACGTTTTGTATACTTTTAAGTAAAAATATATCACAAATCAGGGTTAGATTTCTATGATGAAAGTCATAATAGAAAGTGGGAAAGTAAGAAGAACTTTTCTTAATAATCAGAAAGGTACTTTAACACCGAACCCAATGAAATTTCTGTCCAGAATATAGTAAGGAATCACACGGTCTTCTCCGGTATAGGCACGGAGGGCGTTGAGAGATGTATGGGTGAGTGCAACAAGGAAGATCTTGCCACGGTCTATCCCCGTTGTATTCGATATGCCAATGGGATCAAACTTGCTATTCTTATAAGGTGATACATAAAATGCGTATGTTGTATACCATAGAAAATCAGTCATACTGAAGAACATAAGTGCACGGTTATATGTCGTATCACTTTCCCTGTACTTTCTCAGAGCAAGTTCGAATGTGTAGCTTGATGCCACTTCGCCTGCAAGATGATATGCGGGTTTTGCCTTATTGTCTATCTTTGTAACTGTACTAAGCCCGAGGAAGAAACTGTTTTTATCTTTTGTAAAGAAATTCAGGGTGTTGCCTTCAGCGCCTGCCTGATTTGCGATTAAATAATGCCCTGTTTCGTGCATGCCAAGATTTGTGAGAAATGCGAGTCCTACAGCCGGGATGTCTTTGAACTCTACTGCTGAGACTCTGGAGGAAAATATGAAAGTTATGAATAAGATTATTAAGATATATGATGTTGCTGTCTTGCGCTTCATGACCGTACCTGCCTAAGATGTCAACGAAGAATTTCTATCTTTTCTATCGGCAGGTACAGATACCTCCTTGAGATGTCAATCCCAAATGTGAAATGCATTTAATGTTTTCTTCTACAACTCCGATTAGTTCTCATCTTTGAGCTTATAAGACGGCTATCTATCATCCGGGAATAAACAATGAAGATTAATAATATTAACAACTACACCTCATCTCATGTAACAAAAAGTTCAAGAAGTGAAATTGAAAAGAAGGGTAAAGGATTTTCTTTAAGCTTGTCTGTAAATGGACAAAGTGGCCAGGTAGCTGTTAAGGTCATAGACAACAAGTCTAAAGAGACGATACGAGAAACAACATCTCAGGAACTTCGCGATGTTTATGATAAATTACGCGATATGGCAGGAAGGTTGTTTGATAAGAAGGCTTGAGGAGAAGGGACAGCCATAAAGTCTGTCCCTTCTCCTATATCTCATCTTAATATTCCAATTGAAGCCTCGCAACAAGAAGCATAATAGTATTATCTACTGTATTTGCATAAGCAGCGTTATCCTTCCCGATGCTGGCATAATCTAACCCGGCTTCCAGATTCAGGTTTTGTGCAATATTATACTTACCCTGAATATAAATATCGGTGCCTATACTCTCATCACTGACAGAAGGTACATCCTGATGCTGAAAGATTCCGATTGCGGCATAACCATTAAGCTTATCTGTGACCGGAAAATCAGCCTTTGCCTGAATAGTCATCAGTCCGTATCCCAAACCAGCACCGCCATAAACTGACCCGTCAACCCTTAGTGGGTTGTCAATCCCTGTATCAGTCGGCCCCTGGACGTTCAGCTTCCCTGTATAACCCCAGTAACCATGATGGTCAATAAGGGCCATTGGGGTGATGAAACTGCCGGCTGAATCAGTACTCCCAATTTCCTTGTCTCCAGAGGTCATAATGAGCATCAAACCAAGATTCGCTGAACCTACCGGCCTGGTACCCTCAAGCTTTATTGCGTAACCTGAATTGTCTACGTCTTCGCCGATTGTTGCACCACTACAAAAAGCAGCAGAACAACTCTCTATCTTTCCCATGTTATAAACAAAGAAACCGTTTACCTTTGCAAAACCCACATCCTGCGATGCCCTGACACCAATATAATTCTGTGTCGCAATATCACCTAAATCACCCAAAGCTCCTGTGAGACCATCTCCACTTCTGAACATATAGATGGATCCTCCAACACTGCCATTCCCCATAGGAAGATCTATGTCAGCTAAATATGCATCCAGGTCATCATCCGTAGAAGGATCAGTTTCCATGAGCTTTCCTGTTGCAAGTCTAATGTCTACATTCTCTATCTTCCCCATCCAGGCTAAAGCAAGTGGATTAAAATCCCAGTCGCCACTGAAGAGGGTATCCCCGAATTTGTCGGACATGGGTACAAGACCTGCCGAGAATCTCCCGCCAGTTTCAGGGGTCGTAAAGTTAAGTACTGCGTGCCTGAGGGAAACTGCCGGGGCACCGCCTTGCTCAAGTCTGGCATTACTTGTGTTCGACTGTATATGCCCTATATTCAACTGCATGTGCATGCTTACATCATTGTTCACCTTAACATCCCATGTAGGTCTCCAGCGTAGTCTTGCTGCTGCAACACCGTCACCAACATCCTTATCCTGGCTCATAGAGTAGTAATTTATCCTGAACTGTCCATGCCACATGGTGTCTGCAGCAAGAGATAAGGCTGTACTCCCAAGCAAAAATACCATCAGGATTGTAAAAACCAAAGATTTCTTTATCATTTTTAGTCCCTCCTTTTTTATCACTGCAAACTCACGAACTGATAGTTTTAAATTTCATTCGTGATGCAATGACGTCTCTAACTTCTGACTTCTATCTTCTAACTGTTTACTGCTACCCAACATACCTACCTTCCCTATTTCTTCAGGCTGAACAAATAAGCCACGAGGGCGTTCATCTCCTCCTTACTTATCTGCTCAGGGTAATAGTCAGGCATCGCCTGCTCGTCAAACTCCTTCTCAAATCCCTTGGTAGCCTTGGTACCGGCGGCATAGGGATACAATATCCTCTTTTTCAACTGTTCTGCAGTAAACTCTTTTCCTACGTTGTCCAGCTCAGGCCCCCTCCTTTTTACGCCGCCCTTACCACCTACCTTGTGACAGTTATAACATTCATAAAGGTCATACACCTCTATCCCTTTAGCAATAAGTGCGGGTGAGATACCTGCAGATGGCTTTTCCGCTCCTTTCTTTGCTGCTTCAGCAGGCGCCGCCATACCCGGGGCAAGCATTCCGGGATGTGCAGTCATCTCTTCTATCTTCTTTGTAAGCTCCCCGACCTTTGCCTCAAGATCTTTAACTTTTTGTTCCGGGGTCACGACATTCTTCATAAGCTTTGCAATCTTATCCTTTTCTTCCTGCGGGTTATACTGGGGCCATAGATACCCATTAAAGGTATAAATAAACGAAAGAATAATATAAAATATAATTACACTAATAACAGCCGTCCCGCCTTTCCTCTCCTTCATAGGCCGGGCATCCAGCAGAATAAAAAAGAGAAATCCTCCTATCACATATCCTATAAACATCCATTGAAATATACCGGGAAATCCTATGAGGCCGCTTGCTATCCAAACGACAATGCATATACCTATTGTCCAGATTAACTTCCACTTTGTCTTTTGCAGAAAGCTCTTTTCGTTCATTAGGGGATTCCTGAATTTAATGTTCCTGTTTTTTCATCCCTGAGATCAATGTAAGCCATATGACAAAGCTGACGAATACAAAGAATATTAAGGTTATAATCGTAGTCATCATTGTTGTATATGCAAGTGTTGGTGTAAACGATTCGGGTGTTGTATCTTTTATATAGAGATAGACATGAAAATACTTTCTGGCAAACGACCTTACAGATCCCATGAAGGTCATTAACCATATAGTCGTGAATCCAAGGAATATAAGCACATATTGAGAAGCAAAATCTATCTTGCCCCACGCAATCTGTCCCCTTTTCATTGCTACGCGGTAAAGTATATAATTCACTAAAGTAATAAGCACCGTAAATAATGCCGCAGTATTTTTAGCTTTCATAAGAGCCAGGAATCCGAGATGAGGCGGCAGTTCTAATCTTGCGATGAGTTCTTCAGGAACCTGCATGACAGGCCAGAAATGCCTCGGCGTCATCCATATGGCATTGCATATGAGTAGAATGATGAAACCGGCCTTCATGTACGGGACAAACTTTTCAGAGCCCTCTATCCTCTTCATGCTTAACCAAATGTAATAGTTGCCTGCAAGAAAAATAGCGCCTGTAAGCATCCCATTTATTTCCCAATGCATGGAAAGACGGTCAGACATCAGATAAAGTCCTGCTGAGGCGTCATATTTGTAAAACTCAAGACCATATATATAACCTGCGACAGGTAATAAAAGCAGTGTTGAAATACCAATGAGATTTCCTATGTATCCCATCCAGTCATAGAATGCCTTGTCCTCTTCTTTCTTCGAGGCCATATAGAGATATGCGGCAATAAGTCCTGTAATGAAACCTCCAAAAGTTATATTAGCAATGGTGCGGTGTATATTCAGCGGCATCCATGTATAGTTATTGACAACCTGCCAGAGTGTTGCTGTAGCCAATGGCCGCGGCGGGGTGTTCATGAAAGATGTCGGGGCATTGATTGCAAACATCGTGGCCATGCCGACTATATTCAAGAGTATCCCAAGAATCAAATGACGCCCCTTTTTATCCTTCCATATGTCCCACGTATACCAGTAGGAGTAAAGGATTATCGTTTCAGAAACAAACAGTATAGGATATATTATGCCGACTACCGGAAAAAATCTTCTGATCAAATAGGTAGTAAGTTCAGGATAGAGCCCCAACAGCACCATAATGGCAAAACCGCCAAACAATGCCGTAAGGCTATAACAGATAGTTGTTACCTTGGTTACTTCCTTAGCGAGCCGGTCATACTTTGCATCCTTTGATCTCATCCCTATATATTCACATATGACAACGAAAATAGGGGCGCCAAGGATAAAGGCGGCAAACAGCAAGTGTGTCTGCATCACAATCCAGACAACCTGCCTGTTGCCAATGCCAAGAGATACAGGTGATATCTCAGGCATTTGGGCGTAAGCTGCCGTTGAAAATAATATAGCAGCAGTCGCTAATATCAACAGTTTCCATGATTTCACCAGTTTATACCCATCCTCATCTCTGACCCTCTCCCTTGAGTGAGAGATGGATTGTTATTTTCCAGCTTTAGAGAACGTACGTGAATAGGCTATAACCTTCCATATTTCCTCTTCTGTGAGCTTGTCTTTCCATCCTGTCATTGCTGTATCAGGTACACCCTCTGAAACCCTCCATAACCAGTAACCGTCAGACCATTTATCTACTAAAGATGCATCCCTTAAATCCCTTGATCCTGAAAGAACCGGCATTCCATTCATTCCATGACATGCACCACAATTGACATCAATGTTTTGCTTTCCATCATATAGATCTTTTCCTTCAGCAACAACCTTTTCATCCGTCCACCATCCATCCGGCATATGTTTATCCTTATATTCCGCCGGCACTTCCGGTATAGCCATTGCCGCCTTCTGTGCCGCCTCCTTCTTTGAGCAACTGTCGAAAACAAACAGGGGTAAGATTAATACAGCTAATATTAAGAAGACTTTTTTGATCATATGCCACCTCCTCAGGAAATTGACGTAGGGTGGGCAATGCCCACCTGATTTATTGTCATTAAATTAGCGCGTTCGTACTGGATAAAGGCAACTGTAATATCAGCAACTGCACGGTAAAAATTGCTTTCACTGTATTTATATATGTCGTTATGAAGTTCTGTTACCCAATCAAGATGACCGGATACAAAACTTGCCCTGTCTTCTCTCTTAATGTTCTCGCATAACAAAGATGCGTACTCTAACAAGATGGCGATATGATCAGGTATATCCTTATAAGTTTGAGGTATCTCTATCCCTGCCATCCTGTAACGGTTAATCATCTCAACGGCAGGGTCACCCATTATAAACCCCTTCTCTCCCTTCATTGCCCCGGAAACTTCATCTGTCTTCGACCATTCTTTATAAACAGATTCCACAGGAACAACGTAGAGGGGAAAAAACAGGGAGTGATAATCTGCCTTTAATTTTTTATATACTGGATGACAGGGACGTAAACTCCGCAGCGTTTCATAGGGAACAGGTATGCATAGCTGACTCAGCCCCTCTTGCATCACTTCTTCAAGTCTGCCGGAGACAATATCTTCAGCAAATTCTTCTGACGGTTCTTTAAAACACTCAGATAACGCTGCGTATATGGCGCCTTCGATTGTATGCATCACTCAATCCATCTGTTTCATCCGCTGTTCCATGTCCTGACCAACAGTTATAGGGACTTTCTTCTTTTTCCCGGCGTGCATGTCATAAAAATCATATTTAAGGCTTGGCGCATGCTTCCGATCCGCATGACCTATGTAATCAGGCCAGTTTACATCCTTACGGAAGTCAGGATAGCTATAGAATATCTGACCTTCTACATCCTCTTTATTGTCGTGACATTTAAGACAGCGCGAAACCTTAAAAATCAATGCTGAAGGCCCGTCAGAGATAGCAGACCGTCTCGCCTCAACCAGATAGTCAGCATCTTTTGAGAACTCATCTGCTGTTCGTGCAGAACCAACCGGCGGCTCTGTCACTTTTGCCTTTGCGGCTTTGGCCTTGCCATCTTTCATCTGAGCTATTGTATTCGCAGTGAAACCTATTGAAACCGTCAGAAATATTATGAGAATTAACATTACTGTTTTCTTCATAAACACCTCCTTCCCAAATCCCACCCTCACCCTTCCCCTCTCCCTGAGGGAGAGGGAATTACAAATAGCTTACCCTACCGGCGTCACATCTGCTGAATTCCCAACCCGTAAATCTTTCAGATCAAAGGACCATCCCGCAACACTCATCATTTTTGAACCAGTCAGTGCATTTGCTACGCGCACCTCTCTTGGTTTAAGGATTATGTTGCCGGGTCCCATGCCGTACTTATCAATATTGAGTATCTCTCTACCTTCCCGCCTGACCTTTGCCATGAGTTCATCCCTCAGACCAAACTCCAATGCCCTGTTAGGACAGGTCATAACGCAGGCAGGCTGATTACTTCCAGGCGCATCAGCATCCCTGTCGAGCTTGTGAACACAATAAGTACACTTGTCCACAACGTTATATCCATATTTATTCTTCCTTGGAGCAAGCCTGAGAGCGCCGTACGGACATGCATACACACACATCTCATCACCTACACATTTATCAGGAATGATTAATACTACCCCGTCATCCCTCTTTTCTATCGCCTTATTCTCTACAGGACATGCAGCTATACATGCGGGTTTCTCACAGTGCTGACAATTCATGAATACAGGATACATTGCCGGGTTCTTTGTCTGATCAGGGCCAATGAGAATGACGTCATTTCTCTGCCACTGGGATCCCACATGGTTCTCCAGCTTACAGGCAACAACACAGGCCCTGCAGAAAATACATCGCTCCGCATCTATTAAAAAAGCGTATTTCTGTGCCATGGTTCTCCCCTCCTATACTTTCGTTACATTACAGAGCTGGGCCTTATACTCATTCTGTCCTGAAAGCGTATCATAATAATGTTCAGTGAGGATGTTCACTGTATCCCATGCCTTTCTGCCAAGATCTTCATGAACCTTTTGCTTATTCCCAAAGGTATGCGGGACAAATATCGTATCCTCCTGGATGCCATCCCAAACCGATACCGGTCCTGTGATTGAACCCCTCGCTGTCTCCACCTTTACCATATCTCCGGACTTAACCTTCAGTTTTTCTGCCATCTTTGGATGCATCTGAACATAACAGTCAGTGGCAATCTGTACAAGGCTCCATGACCAGTGTGAGATCGTATGAAAGACACCAACACTCGGTCTCCCTGTTGTAAGCTGATAAGGGAATTTCTTTTTCATGGAAGGATCAGGCATCACTCCTATCTCCACCTTGTGAACAAGATTCCCGCCGGCGCTGTTTGATACTGACGGAGACTTTACAAACTCATTAAGATACCTGAGTGTTGGAAGTCCATCCATCGTCTCCGGTGAGGTATAGAATTCAGACAGTGCAGTATGACCTATGGCCTTCATCTTATCATCGAATTCCTTCGTGTATATGAGCACCTTGTCGAGATCATTGGGAAATCTGCGGCCATTCGGAAACTTGTCATTAGCCCACAGGAGCTTCCATGCAGGATCATCCATAAACATGACACTTATTCCGGGATGCTGTCCGTCTTCTGCCAATTGATCAGGCCTCAGTACCTTTGCAGCAGGATGGTCCATTGTCGGACATGGCGCCTTCAACATATGTTTTGGCGCAAGCTTAATCATCCTATCCGCTGTTATCCCGCCTGCCCAGGAACCGCCGTTCTTTGAGCAGATTTCATTCCAGAAGTATCTCTTGTCCTGCCACCATCTCGGATCCCAGTTGTCTGTTGTCCAATATGTTGAAGGATATTTCTTATCATACTTTGCCATATAACCTGCCAGCTCAATCCAGACCTGGAGTTCTGACTTGGTCTCACCAATTGGTTCAACTGCCTTTTCCCTGAACATCAATGCCCGGTCCAGTCTCCTGTGGACATGGTCAAACTCATAGAACGTCTGGGTCGGAAGTATATAATCAGCATATTCCGTATCTTCCTGAGGAAATAGATTAAAGCTCACATAGGTCACATCAGGACTACTCAACGCCTTTTTGACCATCTTTGTATTGGAATTCTGTGTTGTCATATTACCCTGATAGAAGATCATGCGGAGCTTGTATGGCTTCCCCTCGTTGATAGCCCTGACAAAGTAATCAGGTTGAGGCGGTATGCCGGCCTCTGTAATTACAGGACCGCCTTTTATCGGAGGGAAGGAAACACCTACGCCTGAGTTGTGCATCGCCACATGCCCGCCGCCCGGTATACCGAGGTTTCCGGTAATG
>Ga0209211_10006811_pt1 | contig 16336 bp, 16 predicted proteins | sample RifGroA2_FD_183992 | JGI IMG/M metagenome (GOLD analysis project Ga0209211, IMG submission 183992) | Groundwater microbial communities from Rifle, Colorado, USA - Groundwater A2 (SPAdes) (version 2) | ecosystem: Environmental > Aquatic > Deep subsurface > Groundwater | place: Rifle, Colorado... | reverse complement strand
TGCCGAGCAACACCATGCCGATCAGCAACTCCAGCAGAGTAAAGCCTTTTTGCCGCGCCGACCTCATGATCACTGCACCGGTGCGGAAGCCAGTTGCAGCGTGCTCAGGCCGACTTCCCGCACCTTGCCGCCTTGCTCACCCCATGCAACCCTGACTTCGATTTCCATCAGCCTGACTGGCAGGGGTTGTTGCGCTTCTACGCCCTGCGCATCGGCATCATCGGCCCATGGGCGTATGGTGCTGTGCCAGCGGAATTTCTCATCGAATTCGCCTTCCGCTTCGCCCTCGACAGGCTGTACACCCAGCTCGGCCAGCCGGGATTCTGCCAGCAATGTCGCGCGGCTATAGTCATCCGCCAAGCCGACGTTACGCAGGCCGCCGGAAAAAATCCGCATCATCACGCTCAGGGTCAGCGCCAGAATCACAAAGGCAACCAGTAATTCAAGCAAGGAAAAGCCTGCGGATGCGCGCTTCATCATCAATCCAGTATTTTTACCCGGCCGGTCATCCAGTCCACGTCCACCAGGTATTTGCGCTCACCCAGGGCAAGCGTCACCCGGCCGCCGGTAGAGCTGCCGTCAGGGTAAAAGCGGATAGCGCCGGTTTTGGCATCCTTCAGTTCCGACTGGGCTGTGAACAGGCTGATTTCAATTTTTTCCGGCAGGCGGTAAATCCGCTTGTCACCGCTCAAGTCGAACTGACGTTGCTCGACATCCACGGTCAGTGCAACTTCATTCTTGTGTGCTACCGCCTCGCTGCGCGCCTTGCGCAGCCCGGCGGCAACCTGGCGCGCGGCAGCCTTGAGTTCCGCGCCGGACACGCCGGCGGAGATCATCGGTGCCGTCATCGCATAGGCCAGCACCATGATGGCCATTACCACCAGCATTTCTATCAGGGTAAAGCCGCGCTGTGTATTGTGAGGCATTACCAGCTTGTCAGATCCTTGTTTTCGCCATCACCGCCTTCCCGGTTGTCCGCACCGAGGGAACTCAGGTCATAGGGGCCATGCTGGCCCGGCGAAACATAATGGTATTCATTGCCCCAGGGATCCTTGGGTAACGCTTTTTTCTTCAGGTAGGGCCCGTTCCAGCCGGTCAGACCGGAGGGCGCCTGCACCAAGGCCTGCAGGCCTTCCTGGGAGGTGGGGTAACGTCCGGTTTCGAGCTTGAACAGGTCGAGGCTGGCGCCGAATTCCTCGACCTGCAATTTTGCGGAGTCGGATTTTGCGCCACCGAGGTAATTCATCACCTTGGGTCCCGCGAGGCTCGCCAGCAGGCCAAGAATCACCAGTACCACCAGCAGTTCGATCAGGGTGAAACCCTGATACGGCCTGCCCGAATATTTGCGTTTCATCATTCAATTTTCTCCACAATAATTCAACAAAATTACATTGCCAGATCGTTCACGCTCAGTATCGCCACCAGCACCGACATGATGATGCCGCCGATTACCAGACCCAGGCCCAGGATCAGCGCCGGCTCCATGAGTGCCAGCATGCGCTTGACGGCGTTCTGTACCTCGCGGTCGTAAACGTCGGCGATGCGGATCAGCATTTCCTGCAATTTTCCGGTTTCCTCGCCCACCATCACCATATGCACCGCCAGCTTGGGGAACAGGCCGGTTTCCATGAGCGGTTTGCCCAGGCCCTGCCCTTCCTTGAGCTGGGTAGCCACGGTGTCCAGCCCTTCCGCCATCACGGTATTGTTCAAGGTTTCCCTGGTGATGGAAAGCGCTGTCAGCAGGGTCACGCCGTTGCCGATCAGGGTGCCGAGGGTGCGGGCAAAGCGCGCAACTTCCAGCTTTGCAACTAGGTCGCCCACCAGCGGCAGCGCGAGAAAGCGTTTATCCCACTGATAACGGGTTTCCGGCTGTTGCAGTTGACGCGAAAACCAGGAATAAATTCCAATCGCGCCCAGAACAATGGCCCACCAGTAGCCCTGCACCGTATTGCCGGCGGCAATGACGATCTGGGTGGGCAGCGGCAGCGCCTTGCCGGATTCCTCGAACATCTGGGTGAATTGCGGCACCACCCACACCAGCAGAACCGCAACCGAGAGCACCGCCACGCCGACCAGAATCGCGGGATAGATGAGGGCTGACTTGACGGTTTCCCTGAGTTCTTTTGATCGTTCCATGAATTCGCTGAGGCGTTGCAACACCACGTCCAGCGCGCCACCCGCCTCGCCGGCGCGGATCATGTTGAGGTAAAAGCGCGAGAACACGCCGGGCTGCGCCTCCATTGCCGCCGACAACGCGGCACCGCCACGCACATCTTCACGCACCTGAGTCAGCAGGTGCAGCACCTGCGGATTGGCGGACATGCCGATCAGGATGCCCAACGAGCGATCCAGCGGCAAGCCGGCATGCAGCAGGGTGGCGATTTCCTGGGTAAAGATGGCGATGTCCGCCTGGGAAATCCGGTTTTTACGAAACAGACTTTTGCCGGCGCTGCCGTCGGCGGTGCCAGCAGCCGCTTCCTCGACCCGGATCGGGATCAACCCCATGCTCTGGAGGCGCTCCACCACGGCGGATTGGCCATGGCCTTCCATTTCGCCTTCCTGCGCATCGCCGGTCGGCGCAACCGCTTTGTAGCGATACAGTGGCAAGGCTATTCCTCCCGCGTCACGCGCAGGACCTCCTCGATGGTGGTGACGCCAGCCACCGCCTTGCGCAGCCCGTTTTCGTACATGGTCTGCATGCCCTCAGCAATCGCCTGCTGGCGGATTTCGCCCGCCGTGACATGGCGCATCACCAGGCTGCGGATGGTATCGGACATGACCAGCAGTTCCACGATGCTCAGCCTGCCCATATATCCGGTGCCGCCGCATTGCTCGCAACCCACCGGGCGGTAAAGCATGATCGGGTTGTCTTTGGTGTAGCGCCTGAGCTGCATTTCTTCCACCACCTCGGGCAGCGCCGCATGCGCCTCGCGGCAATGCGCGCACAGGGTGCGCACTAGGCGCTGCGCCAGGATGCCGTTTACGGTAGAGGTCAGCAGGTAATCGTCCATGCCCATGTCGAGCAGGCGGTTAACCGTACTCGCCGCATCGTTGGTGTGCAGGGTGGACAGCACCATGTGGCCGGTGAGCGCGGATTGCACGGCGATTTGCGCCGTCTCCAGATCGCGGATTTCGCCGATCATGATGACATCCGGATCCTGGCGCACGATGGAACGCAAGGCATTGGCAAAGGTCAGCCCGATCTGGGGCTTGACCTGAATCTGGTTGATGCCCTCCATCTGGTATTCCACCGGGTCTTCCACGGTGAGTATCTTGATGTCCGGGTTGTTGAGCTTGTCCAGGGCGGTATACAGCGTGGTGGTTTTGCCCGAGCCGGTAGGCCCGGTGACGAGCAGGATGCCGTGCGGCTGCATCAGCACATCCATAAAGCGCTGCAGCACATCTGCGTCGAAGCCCAGCGTGGTGAAATTCAATGCCGTACCGCTCTTGTCGAGTATCCGCATCACCACGCTTTCGCCGTGCATGGTAGGTACGGTCGATACGCGCAGATCGATCTCCTTGCCCTGGATGCGCAGCTTGATGCGTCCGTCCTGAGGCAGGCGGCGCTCGGCAATGTCCATGCTTGCCATGATCTTGATGCGCGAGATGACCGCAGCAGAAAAACGGCGCGGCGGAGATTCCACCTCATGCATCACGCCGTCCACGCGGTAGCGCACGATCAGGCGGTTCTCGAACGGCTCGATGTGGATGTCGGAAGCGCGCGCCTCCAGCGCGTGGCTGATAATCAGGCTGACCAGGCGGATAATAGGGGCCTCGGAAGCCATGTCCTTGAGCTGCTGCAAATCCTCGCTGCCGACATCTTCTTCGCGGGTTACGGCTTCATCCACGATTTGGTCCATGGAAGACTTGCCGCTGCCGTAAAGACGCTCGAAAGCAGACTCCAACTCCGTAGGTGCGGCCAGGCGAACCGTGATGGAGCGGTGGGTCAGCAAACCGAAGGCCTTGATGACAAATTCGTCCTGGGGATCCGCCATGGCCAGCACCAGATGGCTTTCATCCTCGCGCAGGGGCAGCACTTTCGATTGCTTGAGAAACCTGACCGATATCCGTTCCTCGAGTAACGGGAATTCAGGATAATCGGCGGCGTTTGCCAATGACAGGCCGAGCTGGGCCGAAAGGGACTCCATCACATCCCGCTCCGCCGTCATCCCAGTCCTGATTAAAATGGAACCGATACGCTCCCCATGATCAGCCTCCTGGACGCGTAGCGCGCGTTCAAGACTGGCAGCGTCCAGCTTGCCGCGCTCGATCAAGATTTCCCCCAGGCGTTTGGTCAATTGCTTGGCTTTCCGTGTACAAATAAGACATTGAATTCTAACACAACTGAAATCTCACTACGCTGGAAGCACGCGTTACATTTCCCCCAGGCACAGCCTGATCTAACTTTTCAAGGCAGGCCACGGCACACTCCAAATCGTTGCAATTTATCGTTGGCCATGACCAAATAATGCGGGCGCTGAGCAGGCCCGATGCACGCATGAGGCTGATCCTAGCTTTTCAGTATAATATTTTTGCATTTCAGACTTTAACCCGCCGTTGAATGGAACGCATAATGGGCATTTTAAATCCTGTGGAGCAGCACAATTATGGCGTGCGCTTGGCGCGTGAACATCGGTACAACGAAGCAGCCGATTGCTTTTACCGGGCTACAGAAGCGGGGCTAATTGCTTCCCACAAGGCTTTGTATGCAACACTTATCGCCAGTTCCCGCATTTCAGAAGCTTGGCGAGCCGCGCGCAAGTATCTTTCGCTTGCCTCGCATGATTACGATTTTGCGAACAATTATTTTGGGGAAATTTTCAAGCATGGCCTGACTTTTCGACCAGCATACCGGCAGGTGCCGGTTGGAGATAGGCCATTTGTTTCCTTTGTCATATGCAGCCATCGAGATGCGCGGTTTGCGACTATCTACCAGGAAATTGACCGAGTGGCCATGGCATATCCGCATGAAATAATCCGGATTGCCGATGCCAGGTGCATGGGCGAGGGCTACCAGCGAGGCTTTAACCAGTCGCATGGAGAAATCGTGGTGTTGTGCCATGACGATATCGAATTTGTCATACCCGACTTCATGGCCCGGCTAATTGAGGTGATGGCGGATGCCGACATGGTGGGTATAGCAGGGTCGCGGCGATTGACGGGGCCTGCTATGCTGTTCGATGGCCACCCGCACATTGCCGGCCGATTCATGCAACCTTATGCTGAGAATGTAAATGGTAGTCAAGCTGGCAACGAACTATGCGCTTATTCCTTGACAACATTGCGGTCATCTGCGCAAGTTCTTGATGGGGTATTCATCGCAGCCCGCCGGACTTTATTTGATGCCCTTCGGTTTGATACTGCTATCCCAGATTTTCATTACTACGACGTCGACATTTCGTATCGAGCCTATCTTTCAGGCGCGCGCGTTGTCCTTGCATCCGACTTGACCTTACTTCACCACTCAAAAGGAAATTTTGACGACAAATGGTCCTTGTCCAAGGAATATTTCACGAAAAAATTTCCAAGCCTGAATAGCGAACCCGGTAATGCGCGCCATTATTATGTAAGGGCATTTTTTGACAACGCAATGACACTCCCGCTTGCGCAAGCATTTAACGATGCCATGGGATAAATCAATTCAAGCCGGATTCATGTTCGTAGCGCAACAGCCATAGTGGGCGGATTCAAAAAACAACCGCAACAGTTAAGGACGCAATTGACCTTGGATCGAAAATGGTGCAGTCTTCGCGCTGTTTTTTGCCATCCGCTTTACGTTCAGAACAGAAAGCAACTCGATTCGAAAGGCCTGCCAATTCCATGTTTTCCGCCGCACCATCTCCAATACCTGCAGCCGCTTCCTCGCCCAAACCCCTCTTCGCATGGCAGACATGCCTGGGCAAGGATCATGCGAACGAGCATAAGTACGATCATTTCAACCCGGCGCTGCTTGAAGCGCTCGCGCATCCGCCCCGCAGGCTGCTGGATATCGGTTGCGCTACGGGAACCCTGGGTCAAACCGTCAAATCGATGAATCCCGCTTGCCAGATCATCGGTATCGAGCCGGACGAAGGTGCGGCAAAAATTGCCGCACAAAGCATCGACCGGGTTCTCTGCGGTAAATTCGAGGACTTCAATCTTGAATCGGAGGGAATCGCGCCGGGCAGCGTGGATACCGTTGTGGCCGCAGATGTGCTCGAACACATGTATGACCCGTGGCACGTCATGACCCGGCTGAAGCCTTACTTGTCGGAGGATGCGCAGATTATTCTCAGCATTCCCAACACACGGAATTTTGGCCTGACGAAAAGATTGCTGGACGACGGGCAATGGACTTACGAAGAAATTGGCCTGCTGGATATCACCCACATCCGGTTTTTCACGCTGCGCGAAATCGGTGTATTCCTGGCACAGACCGGCTACCGCCTGGAGCACGTCAACTTTGTAATCGATCCGGTCTTCGAGCAACTCTACGCGCAAAACAAGGATAAAACGGAAATAAATGTCCGCTTGGGCCGGATCACTTTCGAGCGCCTGACGCAGAAAGAGTTGGCCGAACTGTGCAGCTGGCAATTCTTTATTCGTGCTCGCACGACGTAATTCACCCAAGCGGCATTACATGTAGAGCTTCTTGCAAAACCATTTCCGAACCGAAGCGCAATGACATTTGATGCCCGAATTCCGGCATCGGAATGATTGTGCTTTCCCTTGTTTGCGGCAATCTCTCAGATTTTCCACATTGCCGCACCCTTGAGGGCGAGAACCTCCGCCGGCCATGCCGGTTGTGGACTTTTCTTTGCTCCCGTTGTCGGCCCCTTCGGCAGCCTTACGTCAGCAACCTGAGTATCTGATCCGCCGTCAGCGCCAGTACACCGAACATCAGGTGCGACATCACTTTTGCATTGCCTCTGACCCGGATATGCCTGCCGCCGTAGTCATCTTTCAGCCGCGCATTTGTCCGTTCCGCCAGGCTGCGTTCCTTGTAACGCTGCGCCTCGCTGGACGTGAACTCGATCTTCTCACCTTTGCGCGGGTTGTGGTCGATCAGCGGCACATGCCCCAGATTGCGGTTATGCTCACGCAACACGCTGCTGCAATACGCCGCATCCATCAGGTCGTAGCAGTTCGTCACCCGCTGCGGCGTCATCAGCGACAGCGGCATCGCCGCCAAGCTGTCGTGCATCGCAAGATGGAGGTTCTCAAGACTACATCGACGCCCGATCATCCGGCGGTTAATTCAGCTCAGGCGTTGAGTTTTGCAAAAGCCTCATGTAGTAATAGCAACTTGATCTGATAGTTGCCCAGTTTTATCGAAGCGACAGTCAGTTCAGATTCAGCTACAGAATGGAGCGGTAATTTTTTTGCAGCTTCAGCACCTTGGGAACATAGCCCAGCGTTTCGCGGTAAGGCGGGATGCTAAAGCCGTGGCGGATGACGGCATTTTCTCCGGCGTTGTAGGCGGCCAAGGCCAGTTCGAGATTATTGCCGAATCGTTGCAGCAAATAGCCAAGGTATTGCGCGCCGCCACGAATATTCTGCGCCGGGTCAAAACTGTCCTTGACCCCGTAGCGCTGTGCAGTTTCGGGCATGAGCTGCATGAGTCCTACCGCACCCTTGTACGAAACGGCGGCAGGGTTATAACCGGACTCTGCAGAAATCACTGCGTGCAGCAGTGCCGCGTCGATCTGATAGGTTCGGGCGGCTTCAGCTACAAGTGGCGCAAAGCGGTTTTTTTCAGCCTGGCTGACCTGAATCCGGTCGCGCGATTGCACGGATCGGCTTTCATCGCGTTGCATCGCAACGATGATCTTGTCATCTTTATTGAGCCGTATATTGCTGAAGTGAGCGATCCCGTTGGCATCGATGTAAGTGTAAATATCCGCCTTGGCGCATGGGACAAGGGCGAACAGCAATATTGTCGACAACAAAAAATTCATGTTTGCTCAAAAACTGCGGCGTCAATTAACAAAGACAGATGAATTTTCCAGTATCTGCCAGTCAATAGCAAGGACGTAATATGGGGAGATGAGCAGGGCAATATCTATACACAGGTCAAATTTGGATGAAATTTACTGCGTTTGGCGGTCATATTTGTGCGTAATTTAAGAATGCCGATTTATTTCGTAAATTTTTTATTTTTCGTAGATCAAAGACCGTTTTTCATTCAGCTTGGGCAGTCCGCTCGGTAACCATCACTGCCGGCAAGCTGCCGGAAGCCTCCCAGAACAGCACCATCATGTAAAACAGGAGCATGGGCACCAAGTGCAAGAGTGCGCGGTTTATCACGGTGTAGTCTTCCACCCAGGCGCCGACATGCGTGAAAAAGAAAATTGCCAGGATAAATGCCAGCGCCGAGCAAACTGCGACCGTCATGGCGCGGTAAGCCGGCGCGAACAGGCGCGGCAGAAATACCAGCAGGGCTGCCACAGCCAGATAGAACAGCAAATGCCAGTTATCCAGCACCCCGAGATTATCCCATAGCGGCAGCCACACCGGCGTATAGGCTAATTTCAGCGAATAGCCCAGCAGGTTGAAGCCGTTCTGACCGAACAGCAGCAGCCCGGCCAAGGTCAGCACGCCCAATATCAGCGTGCCGATCAAACCGGCACGCGGCGCGAGTGCAACCCAGAAAGCGGGCAGCAAGGTCAGCGCCCAGCCGATACCTGGCTGTTTGAGCAAAATACATCCCGCTCCCAGCAGGATAGCCATCACGCCCTGCCAGACAGCGCGCGACCGGGTCCAATGAAAAAATGCGAATGCGGCCAGCCCATAAACAGCGCCAAGGAACAAATCGGCATTGCCCGCCAAGGCGACATGCGCATCAAGCAGGGGAAGGGACAACAGAAAATAGGTAAACATCATCGCAAACAGCGGCGCAATTCCCCATTGTCTTGCCTGACCATAAAATGCCATGGCAAGCGCAATTGCCACCATCAACCAAGGCAAATTCATCAGGCTATCGTCCCAGCGCCCCAGGCCAAGGCTCGTCCATACCTGCAACAACGGAATGGCGGGCGGATAATGAGGTGCCCTGTCGGTAAAGACGCCGTCCGTCTGCAGCCAGATATCATAGGACGCGAATGGTGCCATATACCCAAGCCCATGCCACGTGCGAGCCTTGGTGGCCCAATGTGACCAGGCATCCCATGCATACAGGGGTTGCCAGATGATCTCTAGCCCGAGCCCTGCCAGGCGAACTGCAACCAGACCCAGCAATCCGGCAAATGCGGCCTTGTGCCATCCTGGCAGTTCGCTCCAGCCCTCTCTTCTGTGCAAACCCTGCCACGGCAAGCCGCGCCCGGCCGCGAAGCCGAGAGCAATCAATAGAGCAAGCGCCAATGCTAGAGGGAGGAAGCCAAGACGCATGCCCGCCGCGTCAAGCAATCGCATCATCAGCGTGGTCATCAGCGCTCCGGCCAAATAACCGTAGCCCAGAAGCGTCGGCCAATCAAGATTGTCAGCCTTGAGCCAGCGAGCGCGCAACCACACCACGCCCAGCAGCCACGGCAGAAACAGCGTCGCCAGTAATCCCGGAATCCCCACTTTAACGAACCTTTAGCAAAACATTATTTTCTGCGACCAGCAACAGTTCAGCGCTGAGTTCCAAGCCCGCATGGCCTTTCAACAGCTGCTGTGCAACGTCAAATTCAATCTCATCTTTGCCCAGGATGATGATGAAATCGCCAGGCTTGTACTGCTTCGGCGCAAACAGTTCTTGGCTACTCAGCACATTGAATGGATAAAGATGATAGGCGCCGCGCCCGCGGATATAGTCGTCGTCCGCAATCAGGTAAACGCGGAATTGTCCGGTGGCCGGCAGCTTTGCCTTGACTTGTTGCATGAGATCGAACAGAGGCCCATCATCGGCTGCAAGATGTTTTTCCTCCCAGGATTTTCCCGCATAGCGCTGCTGCGTCAAACCGAGCTTGTGCAACAAATCGATCTGCCAGCGCATGTCGAGCGCAAACCAGGCAAGAAAAACCAGCGCCCACAACAGCCTGTGATCGAAAACAAGAATTCTTCGCCATGCTAGAGCAGCATATCCAAGCAGTGCCAGCCCCAGCGAGGCAGCGACAAAGGGTAGGGGCGCAAGCCAATGACGGGATTCATTGCCGCCCATGAAATGAATCGAAGTACCCAGCCACGGCTCCGCGCCAAACCATTCGCGCCACACGATTCCAAGCGGCGGTTCTGCTTTCACTGATTTAATAGCCAAGGGCGCGTTCAGTGGTGTGCGCACCATCAGCATCATTTCCATAATTTGTCCGCGCCAGTTGATATCACCCGTCATGTGCAGGGGGGTTGTGGAATTACCTAGCCAGTTAATCTCCCTTGCAAATACACGATCTGGATTTTCTGATGTGCGCCACAAAAATTCCACTTTGGTGTCTGGCTTGGCGCTTGATACTAACCAGTGCACAGCAGGGTAATCTTCAGCACGGAAAGCTGGCGCAGACAGTGTAGCGAGTGCTATACCGGGTTCAGATAGGTCGTCAATTCTTAATTCGTTTTGAATATGGTAGCCCCGTCCTTTTACCAGCTTCAACGCATTCCCCTCCCATTTTAGTGAGCTGGTGCTGTTCCACCATTTACCCTGCCAATAATATTGCAGAGAAACAAAAAACAGGATCAGGAGGCCGAACGCAAAAAGCAGCACCGCAGCCAGCCATTTTCCGCGTTGGTGCTGCATCGCGGGGGTGGAGAAAGATTCTGCTTCAACTCTCATCATTATAAGTTTTCAACAAGAATGGCAGATGTCAGTTTAACAATATTCAAGGGTGCATTGCTCAATATGCATTTTTTCCGGTAATCATCATGAATACGGTCATGAAAATAATCCGCAGGTCGAACCACAACGACCAGTTGTTGATGTAGTACAAATCATGCCTGACGCGCATTTCCATTTTTTCGAGCTCCCCGGTTTCACCGCGCCAGCCATTAATTTGCGCCCAGCCGGTAATGCCTGGTTTGACGTGGTGACGCAGCATGTAGGCATCGATTTGTCGCTGGTAAAATTCATCATGTTCTACCGCATGAGGGCGCGGTCCGACGATAGACATATCACCCTTGAGCACATTGAAAAACTGCGGCAACTCATCCAAGCTGGTGCGTCGCAAAAAAGCCCCAAAAGTTGTAACTCGGGAATCGCCTGGCTTAGCCTGGGTAATTTTACCAGGCGGCTCGGCTTGATGCTTCATGGTGCGGAATTTCCACACCCAGATGCGCTCCCCATGCAAACCGCCGCGCAACTGCCCGAAGAAAATAGGACCTGGGGAGCTTAGCTTGACACTGATCGCGATAAACAGCATCAGCGGGGCAGTCGCCAACAGGATTAAGGCCGACAAGAGTCTATCCTCAATGATTTTGATCAAGCCTTTAGCACCGGAAAGCGGGGACTCCATCAGGTGTATGACAGGTAAACCCGCTGTCTCGCCGATGGAATGATTGAGCAACTGGACGCCATAAATATCGGGAACAAACGTGACCTGCACTGGCAGACGGCTCAAGTTCGACACCAACGACCTGACCTGCTTGTCATGATGCAGGGGTAAGGCGATCCACACCTGATCGATGCCCAGTTTTACCAATTCCTGCGGGAGCCGATGAAGGCCGCCGCGAACAGGTACACCGTCGAAAGTACGCCGCTGCATGTGCGGATCGTCGTCGTAAAAACCCACCACTTTCAAACCTGTCCATGGCGAAGCGGCCAAACGGTGCGCCACGTTGCGACCTAAGTCTCCTGCACCGGCAATGGCGACGAAGCGGAGATTGAATCCATGGCGCCGCAAAAAGCGAAGTCCGCTCCGCAATATTATCCGAAAGACAATCAGGCTAATAAATCCGGCCGCTGCCCACTGACCGATCCATAAGCGTGAAAAATCTGCGCTGGTTTTGGTTATAAACAGCGCTATGACAAAGCTTGCAAATATCATTACCCAAGCGCTCGCCAGCATCTGGATTTCTGCCCACAGGCTGGCACCGCGGTAGGGGCGATAAATGCCGAAAAAGGGGAAAATGGCAAGGCAAAGCAGAAAGCTGCCGGTCAAAACAAAAACATAATTTCGGGGAAAATCCAGGCTTTCGAACTGGATCGCGTAGAGCAGTATGCCGCTGCCAGTCACCAGCAAAGGATCCATGAAGCGCTGGAACAATTCTAGCAGGCCAGCATGTTCCTTGAGCAGGCTGCGCGAATTCATGGTATTTCCTTTTTGTGGGATGAAGTGCCGCTAAGCTGCCGAAATTTATCCATCTCAGCTTCTACAAACGCCTTAAATTCGTCACGAAACCTTTCCGGCGCAAAGCGGAGGGCATTCTCACGGCAAATGTCAGGCAAAATACGAGCGGTTTCCTGCTCAAAAGAATCGACGGCTGCTTTGATTGAAGGTATGGATTGCTCCTTAAAAAATACTCCGGTCGGTCGTTCATCATCTAGGCCATGAATAGTTTCCAGCGCGCCGCCCTTGGCAAAAGCAATGACCGGCGTACCGCATGCCTGGGCTTCCAATGGAATAATGCCGAAGTCCTCTTCGGCAGCAAAAACAAAGGCTCGCGCACGCTGCATATGATCTCTTAGAACCGCATGACTTTGATAACCCAGCAAGGTAACGTTTGCCCCCGCCTTTGCTTTGATTTTGCCAAGCTCAGGACCATCCCCAATCACGACCAGATGTTTTTCCGGCATTGCGCTGAATGCCTCGACAATCAAATCGATTTTCTTATAGGGCACCATGCGGGAGGCGGTAAGGTAGAAGTTTTCTTTCTTTTCCTGCATTTCAAAGGCATGGATATCAACCGGGGGATAAATAACTGTTGCTTCGCGACGATAGACCTTCCAGATACGGCGTGATATGAAATGGGAGATCGCAACAAATTTATCTACACCATTGCTCGTCCGAACATCCCAGATGCGGATTCTGTGCAGCAGCCACTTGGCCAGCCAGCCTTTTACCCCTTGATCCAGCCCGGATTCCTTAAGATACTGATGTTGCATATCCCACGCATAGCGAATGGGGGAATAACACATGCACAAATGCAGTTGATCCGGCCCGGTCAAAACGCCCTTCGCCACTGCATGTGAGCTTGAGATCACAAGGTCGTAGCCCGATAGATCGAATTGCTCCACCGCAAGCGGCATCAGTGGCAAATACTGCCGATAACGGGAATGAGCAAAAGGAATATGCTGAATAAATGAAGTATTAGCATTTTTTTTCTGGAGAAAACCCCGTTGACCCGCAGGAACAAAATCGACCAAGCTAAACAAATCCGCTTCTGGAAAGCACATGAGCATTTGCTCCAGCACCCGCTCGGCGCCTGCATAAACTGTTAGCCAATCATGAACAATTGCAATTTTCATCATCTGATTATTTTAACGGTTTCTTCCCAAATAGCACGGGCTGTGTCAGCCCAATGAAACCTGGTGGCCCAACTTTTCCCCGCTTCGCATAACTCTTTGCGCAGGTTCGCGTCGGCTAGCAATAAGCTGATTTTATCCGCAATGTCTTCATGCGATTTTGGATCGCAGTATAGTGCTGCCGCACCACAGACTTCTTTTAGCGAGGCTGCATCGGAAACAATGACAGGGCATCCACAAACCATCGCTTCCAAGGGGGGCAGCCCAAAGCCCTCATATAGCGAAGGATACACGAAGCAATGAGCACGCTCATAAAGTGCGCGCAACTCACTGTCATTAACATAGCCGAGGAAATGTACGTTGGCCTGACTTGAAGAAAAATTAGAATCGCTAAAGACCTTAGGATTAGCTCCTCCCGCGATAACTATATCCACATCTTCATTCCGGAAGAGATTAAAGGCCTGTGCCAGGCGCATATAATTTTTGTGCGGACTTAGACTGCTGACTGCAAGAATATAAGGTTTTTCTCCTAGCCGATGTTTCGTGAACACATTGCAGTCTGAATGCAATCGGTTCATATGATCGACACCGAGAGGCACAACTGCAATCTTGTCCGGCGACAACCTGCAATACTTGATGAGCTCACTTTCTGAGAAATGCGAATCTGTAAGAATTTTCGCTGCCGTAAAGCCCAGCACGGGCAAAGCAAACTGATACCATGAACGAAATCCAAAGGAATAAGCCTTCGGGTATGCAAATACCGAAGCATCGTGAATGGTAACCATATGGCGGCGTTTTAAGAGCGGCCCGGCATTACAGAAGCTGAGCAACCATCCCTTTCTCGAAATGAATGGCAGGATAAGCTGTTCCCAGGCCTGCCCGCGCAATGGCCCCACAAAGCGAACGGTGATGTGTTTCAGATCCGGAAAATCGCTTACGCCAGCAGGCGACACAATCACAAATGTATAACGACCGCGATCGATTTCATTCGCCGCAAGCAAATCGTCCAACGCTAAAACGACTTCACGCGCATAGCGCTGCGCGCCCGTCACGGGCTGAGTAAGGAAACGACCGTTGATAAATATCTGCTGCGGATTCATTGGTGCCAGATGGTTATTTTTTGTATTCATGCACTCCGCCAATTTATCGTTAGAAGCTATTGTAGTGTCAACACCTGTGCCTCAGATAACGAACGGTTTGCCGTTAAGAATTCCGTCACAGATGACGTCCAGCCCAGTATCTGTTCCTGGCAGCAGGTCATCGAGCCGCTCTACCTTCACTGCATACGGGCCAAATCTCTTAAGAGGGATCAAATTGCGAACGGGAATCATCCGCCTGAAGAAAAAATGATAGGCATACTTGCGCGCGGCAGTAATTTGCTCGGTTGACAGGGGAGTAGGAAATGGCAACTGCCCAAGCACCGCCAAATATTCCTCAGGGCTGGACACATCCACGGTAAACCCCTTGCCACGGCTCCAGGCTTCACCCGCAACCACTACCGGCAAACCGGTGCAAGCCAATTCGAGCGCGGTCTTTGTTCCATAAACCAACGCACTGTTACACAACGCCATCAAGGAGTAAGTGGAAATTTTCTCTTCCGGCCCGATAACCTTGATATGCGAGGGCAGGACTCCAAAGCGATCGAAAATCTCATCGGCGGCACGCTGGCGGGAAGGCACAGTACCCAGCACCTCTGCCGGGTGAATGCGAATCACCAGTTGCATATCCGGTCGCTTGATAAAATACTCAATAGTCGCAAAGAGCCAATCCAGCATGGACGGATATGCCGATTGCCGGAAGTGCAGTTGTGCATCCCATATCACATTGGTCAACAATCCGATCACCGGGCGGGAGAAATCCAGCGACAACCGCTCTTTGATTGCGCTGATATCCTGTTCCGCATTCTCCTGAAAGTTGATCCAGTCATTCCCACCCGTCCAGCGGCTTTGTAAATATGACATCACCCTGGCCTCATCGGTATCTGACCAGGTCATACCAGACCATTGAGACGGATTTTCTTCTACCATCGTATGGTGATAACTATCCCCATGACTGAACAATACCGTCCCCTTGCGATATGCCGGCCCCCAGTTTACCACCCGAATCCGTGCGGCACGCAGCACGCTACCTACCACACCCTGCGGTACATATATACCGTGATGAAATACCGCCATATCCGGCTTCCAATCACGAACCACTCCCGCCATCACCTGCGCAGTCATGCCGGCAGCTTTATGGTAACGCGTCAATATTCCCGCCCCGTCGCTATCTTCAGGCAGCGATCCCCGGCCAAAATACCGCAGAGCCCCTGCATGGGCATGCTCAGACAAATCTTCTGTCAGATCGCCCGGCAATGATGATGTATTACCTTCTTCGATAAACTGACTGTACCGAAGAATCGGCAAACCCAGCGGGGCAAGCATGTCGCAAGCCGGGGCAAAGCACGAACGACATAGTTCAGATTGTGGTCCATTGCGAACAAGCTCACGGGCAGAAATCCACTGATATTCGCATTCCTGACAGGCAGGCAATACCCCGTCGCACAGCAGGAAACGCACATCTGCGCCTCGCAAGGTCAAGGCCACACCCAACAAACTTTCCAGCGCACTGCATGGCCAATTCGAACCAGTGCTGGTCGCGATAAGCACCTGCTTGCCGCCCTGCGCTATTTGACGGGCTTTAATCCATTCCGGGTTGTTTGCAAGCCATGACCAATTCGGCCTCACTCCCAAGTATGGGCGATAGCGACGAAGGAGTTTTTGTGCGGGGCGTGAACTCCTGCTCATGTGTCGGAGTAGGTCAGAAAGGTTCATATGAAAATCATTTATGCTGCTTGCGTCAATTGCCTGCCGCCGCTCCGCTGCATGTAATCAGGTTGCCACCTTAAACCTGAACATGATGCATATTGCCTTGGCTGATGGTGTTCACTATGCAGCGTTTTTTGCAATGCTACGTGCTTCAATAGTGGCTGGTAAATTATGGCTT
>Ga0209211_10006806_pt1 | contig 16344 bp, 14 predicted proteins | sample RifGroA2_FD_183992 | JGI IMG/M metagenome (GOLD analysis project Ga0209211, IMG submission 183992) | Groundwater microbial communities from Rifle, Colorado, USA - Groundwater A2 (SPAdes) (version 2) | ecosystem: Environmental > Aquatic > Deep subsurface > Groundwater | place: Rifle, Colorado... | reverse complement strand
TGAACCGATATGTGGAAAAGGTTCTCACCCGCCACAGGCTGATCGAGCCGAGCGGGCCGTGGTACAAGGGGCGGCCGGTGCTGATTCAGGCCAACTCCTATTCGTTGCGGCTTTTTAACGGCGAGACCGGCATCCTCTGGTCTGGAGAAGAGAGCGAGGGGCTCAAGGCTTTTTTCTTTTCGGAAAACCGGGAGGGGGTGCGCAGCTTTTCCCTGCGCCAGTTGCCTGCGCACGAAATAGCCTTTGCCATGACCATCCACAAGAGCCAGGGCTCCGAGTTTGACCGGGTTGCCCTGGTCCTGCCGGGAGAGGATTCGGCCCTGTTGAGCAGGGAACTGCTCTATACCGGTATCAGCCGCGCCAGGCAGCAGGTGGCCTTGGTCGGTCGGCCTCAGGAAATCGAAGCGGCGGTAAGTAGAAGGGTGGAACGGGCTTCGGGGCTTGGAGAAAAATTGACGGGTTACTATGGGGAAACTTCCAGCTTTTTCTCATAATATTGAGGCCGGGCTTCGGGCGAGATTTCAGTTTACTTTTGCCCAGATTTTCCATAACCTATCATGCAATATCGTGATAGGCGGAAATCAGCCCGAAAAAATATGATAAGCGGACAGAAAACGGGCTGTTTTTCCATGTTTCAACCATAATATGAGAATAAGTGGAAATTCCGTCCACCTTTAGGGGGTGATATGACGGACAAGATTCCGCTTATTGCACTGTTAGACGATAAGCGAGGTACGTGAAATGTACGAAGCATTGCCTTGGATAATTGGCAGCGCTGCTGCCGTAAATAGTCTTTTCAGAAAAAATGATACTGCATTTGGTTACTTTATAAATGCATTCCTAGTATCTACATTTCTATATTTTTGCTATGCGTCACTTATTCAGCGCGTTGTGGTTTCAGATTTCCTGTCAATTCTTCCATTCCATCTAGCTCTGCTCATGTTTTTGTGTCTCGCCTATTCAATAAAAAGCGGGGTCAAGTATGAAACATTTGACGAAGTAGTAGAAAGTCGACATTTATGGGGGTTATGGCAGTCATATCAGTAAGTTTCTTTGTTGGGGCCGCCTTCCTTGGTTATTACTGGACACAGTATCTTACAAGCTTAATGGCTCTTATTTTTATATTCAGCGTGTTGATAACTAAAAAGTTCCCGGGACTCCTTTCAGCAGAAATAATGACAATATTGGTGATTAGCGCAGCCATTTCATCTTATTACATATTGGCTAAGACTTTTTATGGTGAAATTTCACCAAGTTCAATTGGCAACGTTGTCACCAGAAATAATAATTTTTCAATGATTAGTTTAATGTTTTTGTTGTATATTTTATCGAGTCGCAAAATTTTGTCGAAAGAGCAGTGGGGGCGATTAGTAGGTGTATTTCTTGCGCTCGCCTCTGTAGGATTTACAGCGTTTCACCCTGAACTCAAGCAGCTTTCCTCACCCATTGTAAAAAACGTTATCGACATTGCCTTTGTAGCCGGAGACGGGGGTATTGTGGTTATTTCTGTAGCAGCGATAGTAAGAAATCGATTTAGCATGCTTGCATAACAGCCTGTAGATCGAAACACTGGGTTACGGAAACGAAACAGGGGTCTAGGTTTGTAGCATTGTGCCGCTATCTGGCCTAACCCTACATTCGAGCGGGACTGGCCGATAAGCGTTCTTTTTGGGGCCTGTGGTTTTTTGAACTTTCGGTGGCTCTGGCCAAGTTTTGCAGTCGGCCAGCCCCTCAATTTGAACGTTAAAAATTAAGGAGACATATTTTGACTAATAAATATTTGCACATGGATGATTGGACTGATGAGCAGGTATCAAAGTTCAAGGAAAAAGGAAAAGACACACAGATGAGTCAAATAGAAATCAAATCCGGAGTTATGAGTTTTCTCTCAGAAAGCAGCAATATTGTTTCTGAAGGAGACTCCTGGTTTGATTACTTGCCGGGAACTGACTTGATTGATTGCCTGAGGAATAATCATAATTATTACATTAAGAATTATGCCAAAGCAGGTGACACGCTAGAGAACATGATTTACGGCACTGGAATCGACAATGATTTTCAGCGAATTTCACCATCGATTGAAAATGTCATAATAAAAATAGGGCAACTAAGGCCAAAGGTATTTTTGTTTTCTGGTGGAGGAAACGATATTGCTGGTGAAGAGTTTGCATCCTATTTAAATCATAAAAATTCAGGACTACCAAGCCTGAGGAACGATTATATTGAAAACATGATTAATACTGTATTTAAGAAATACTTTGAAGATTTAATCGCAAAGGTAAGTTCTACATCTCCAGGGACTAACATTATCACTCATGGCTATGGGCACACTATTCCTACCGGAAAAGGGGTGAAGGTTTTGTTTTTTAATTTCTCAGGACCTTGGCTGCGACCTGCTCTGGCAATGAAAGGTATTTTTGACGCAACGGAGCAGAAAGCAGCCGTTGAAAAAATGATAAATGCATACAATGAAATGCTAATTGGGCTTGATACTTCAAATACCAATTTCCATCATGTAGATCTGCGAGGTCATATTGACCCATACAATGACTGGTCGAATGAACTTCATCTAAAAAACAGTGCCTATGCAAGAGTGGCTGATATCATTAACGAAAAAATTATGAGTATACAAAGCTAACCTGGCGTTCGAGCCGACCGCTACGCGTCGGCTTAACTTTATGTTAGGGAAAAAAGGATAACCGAAGTGCTAAACAAGAAAAATACAAATCAAATTATACTTGGTGTTATTGGGTCAATTTTGGCAGCAGTCGTAATATGGCTGTTTCAAAAAACACTCGCGTTGCAATTTTGGCAGATAGTATCGTTATATTTATTGGTATTGAGCACAACTCTCAGTGTGCTCACAGTATATCTATTCAGATCGTTGAAAGATCAGGCAGATAGCGCAAATGGAAAACTAAAGCTAATTTACAACAACAAACCTGATATAGCGGAGAATATAAAAGGATGCAAAAGTTCCTTCAGGTTTTTAGGGATATCGTCAAAAAGGACAATGAGCAATCCAGTAGTTCAACAAAAACTGATTGAACTAGGCAGAGATAAAGGTGAGATTAAGATTTTATTGCTTAATCCGGATAGTGAATTTGTCAAAAATAGAGCTAATGATGAAAATGAATCTTCAAGGGCATGGGTCTCTGAAATTAATGCAACGGTAGAACGTTTAAAAAATTTGGCCAATAGGGAACATATCAACATTGAAGTGAGACTGTATGACCAATATCCTGTCTGGCGGTTATCAATTATGGATGAAGAGGAAATGTATATTAATTTTTTCCTAAAAGGGCAGCAAGGCCCTCAGTCACAAATGCTGTATGTTAAAAATCATGATAATGATTTGTTTAACGCGTTTTTGCTTGAGTATGAGCGTATTTGGGATACTTCTGTAGATGCATGATATTGGAAATAAAAATGCCGAAGAATCAATCGTCGCCAAGATGTGCGATGTGGCGCAAAATTTGGACAATAATTATTTGATTAGAGTAAAGGATATTCAGATAGAATTTATAGTCAAATCATTACTTAATAAAAAAAATGAATTGCAAAATTGTTTAGTTAGTACTTGCTTAGACATTTGTAAATCAATCTGTCTAAATACTATAATGTTAGATAAACAACCATTTGAAAAAATTAAAGTAAATGGAGTAATAGTAATATCTAATCACTTAGGTCTTAATAAATTAACCAAAATTACTACAGGTGAGTTAATTTGTAAGGTACATAATAATCCTATAGATAGTGACATTGATGAGTTGCCACCCCTTACAAATGACGACCCTTTCTTATTCCTTTTTGCCCCTGTAATTGGAACTTTGTTCGATCTGATATTGGGCGATAGTGCATACTATTCCATAATAACAATGGATTACCCAACTCCATATTCTGACATTGTGCGTAGAGCAGGAGGAATTATTGTTGAATTAACTGGTGATTGTAAATATGAAAAGTTAATGGTGGAGGCTACTCGAATATCTGGCTTGATTAAAAAAATGAGGAAGACACCAGTGTTCATTTTTTTTCCAGAAGGCGGGACATCGGGAAAAAGAAATGATGGCACTCCATACACACTAGGTGAATTCAAAAGTGGATATGCCAGATTGGCCTATGATCTTAATATTCCTATTTTGCCCGTTATTGTTTACCTAGATCATCGTTCTGTAGTTACTTCTAGAGTGCTGGAAATTTCATATGGTTATGCTAACTATGATGTTGGCTTTGATCGATGCAGAATGCAAGAAGCTCTAAATGAATATGCCGTGTGACATTATAGTTGTATCGGGATTGGATAGGGTGGGGAAAAGCACTGTTGGTAAATTGCTGGCCTTGAATGAGACCTATTTTTTTGAGTGTGGCGAATATGTAAGACAACAAAAGGTTATTGATACGTTTGGAAATACAAGTGTTAGCGAATACTACGACACAAACATGAAGCGTCTAAATCGTGAAATAATTGAACAAATTATATTAAAGATGGAATTGATGGCAGAAAAACATTCTCTAGTTGTTATAGGTGTAAGATCAACAAATTTATTAGAATCTATATTTAAATTATCAGTCAATGTGTATGTTGTTTATGTTCAGTGCGATTTTAATGAACGATATAGCAGGTATTTTTCAGGCAATAAATACAAACTTTGCTACAGTAAGCGACAGTTCGAAGAAAATGATAAGTTACAGCATGCATGGGGTATTGACAAAATTAAATCGATAGCGAATGTAATTATACCTAATAATAGTAGCCATGAAGAATTGCTAAATTTAGTAAAAAATATAAAGGCTAGTGTATGCTAAAGGTGTTCGATGTTAAAAACTTAAAAAAAACGGCTGATGAAGTCGATTATGAACTTGAATACATTAGCCTAGAAGATACTTGCTGTGCGCTATATGTGAACGAGAATTCAGAAGTTTTATTGGTTAAACAATTCAGGCCAATTATCGGGTTGTATTCCATTGAAATACCAGGAGGATCAAAGCATAAAGGGGAACCAGTTGAAGATGCCGTAAAAAGGGAATTTCACGAAGAGACCGGCTTGGTTGTTAAAGATTTGGAGTTTCTATATTCATTTTATTTATCAGTAGGCACATCAGACGAAAAGGTCCACATATATCTTGTAAGAGATATTATCAAAAAAAGTCCGTTGATTTCGTCGGAAAAAGGTGTAGGTCCCTTTTGGATGGACAAAATACAGTGCCTAAAAAAGATTAATAATGGAGAGATTTTTGATGCTAAAACAATTATTGCATTGCAGAGCATATTTATCTCCTAACAAGCGCATCAACGCAGACGGCGGGGACGCGCTATTTTTTTACCCAATTTCAGTGACCGCAGCTGGTTATGCTGGTCGATATGCAGTGAAATAAAATTCAAGAAAGATCGGAATGGCAACTTTACGTGAATACTACGAAACAGGCTTCAGCCATTGTGCAAATGTATATCGAGGGACGCTCTTAAGAAATTAAGTTGACAATCATTTTTGCTGGAGATAGCTTCGATTCATGCCTCGAACTGCACGACTTGACGCGCCCGGAGTATTCCATCACGTGATGATCCGGGGGATAGAGTGCCGGAACATATTCCGCACCAGGAAAGACCGGGAGGATTTTTTGCAGCGCCTTGGGAAATTGCTTCCGGAAACCCGCACTGCCTGCTATGGCTGGGCTTTTTTATCCAACCACGCCCACTTCCTTTACAAGCTGAAAGATTAAATTTCTTCAGAGCGTCCCCATGCTCCCAGTCACTATCGCGCGGTGATCGTTCCCCTGTATCGTTTCTTCTACAAGGGAAAGGAGAATGTCGTCTGGATCGTGGCCGGGTGGCGTGGTGCACAATTGCCAGATAATCCAGAATAAGGTAAAGATAATTTAATTCCCGAGATTTGTCGTCAGGATTTCCACAGAGGTTCATCAAAAACTCGAGCAAATATCAAAATGTCAACCCGTTTGTTTGTTTTGTTTGCCCTTGCCAGGGGGAAGATGGGATGTCCCCCGCCAGACTCTCGGAGTAATCCGTGAAATACCGACTGCAAAACCTGCGATTCTCAGCCCATTGGATGGCGAGGCTGGGCTCCGCTCTAAAGGTCGTCCTGGGCAATCTCGCCCTTTTCCTGGTGTTGATGGAGCTGCTGGCCAATGCTGCCTACTTCGCCGAAACCGGCAGGCTGTACTATCTTCATAAACCCGTGGGTCGGCAGGTCGGGGTCGCCCTCGAGAGTTCGGTCGAATCATACCTGATCCACCCATACTATGGCTACACCCTGCGGCCGACGGCATCAGCTGCGCCGCCTGGTTCCGGGGATACGGCGATCCGGGTCAACAATTTCGGTTTCGAGTCGGCCCGTGATTATCCGGTGGTGCGCGAGAAACCGGAGCGGTTCCTGGTAGGGATTTTCGGCGGCTCGGTGGCCGCGAAGCTTGCGGCCTTCGAGACCCAAGAAGGTATCCTGGCGAAAAAGCTGGCCACCGCCCTCAAACGACGTCCGGAGGACATCGTGATCCTCAACTTCGCCCAGGGCGGTTTCAAACAGCCGCAACAGCTTCTCGTCCTCGGCCATCTGCTGGCGATCGGCCAGGAGCTCGATCTGGTTCTCGAAATCGACGGCTTCAACGATGTTGCACTCGCCGGCACCAACCTCCGCGCGGGAATCGTGGAAGGAATGCCGAGCGTCGACCACGTCCGGGCGCTACAGGACGTGACCTCCATCGCCGATTCGCCCGAGGCGGTCGAGAAGCTGCTTGATATCCGCCGGCATTGGGTGCGCTACGCCCGCACCTTCAATCGCGCCTGGGGTGACAAAGCCTGGGAACTGCGCTTTGCTTCGGGTTTTCTGGCTGACTGGATGGCCTACAAATTTCACCTGCGCCGCTATCACAAAAGCCGGCTCGGGTACGCGGAGTCGGAAGCCGGAGACGGCTCCTGGCTTTACCTCCAACAGAGGAAGCACAAAACGGTCCCGCTTACCTTGCTGCCACGGATCGTCAAGCTGTGGGCGCGCTCGACCCAGCTCATGGACGGGATGCAGCATGGGATCAACGGTCGATACCTCCACTTCGTCCAGCCGAATCAGTATTACGATACCGGCCGAGTTTACAGCGACGCGGAGCACCAGGTTGCCTTCGCCAAGCATTCGGGATACGCGCCATTTGTCCAACAGGGCTACCCACTGCTCGAAATTGAGGCTTCGCGCCTCAAGGCTGCGGGCTTCCCCATCTGGAATCTTTCCCGCATTTTCGACGAAGTCCCCGAGCCCGTCTACGCCGACGACTGCTGTCACTATACCGATCTTGGTCAAAAGATTCTTGCCGAGCAGATCGGCGACATCGCCGCTCGGCAGATCAGCGACCACTCTGCCGGGATCCGATAATCCGTCTTCTGATGATCTCCCCCGGAACCGGGGGAGATCAATCGAGTTCGACCGGCACGGCATCCTGAAAGAATTCCGGGGATATAATACCTAATGAAGAAACCAGGGACATCTCTCTGTTTTTAATCCTCTGCGTTTGTATAGCCGTTTGCAATCAGATACCTTCGAGCGCACCTCTTACCGATACACTTCATCATGGCTGCCGACATCAAGCAGGATAATCTCTTGGTCCGAAATCAGGAGGGTCAGGGTAAGGCGGTAGCTGGAGGTGATGCTGATTGCCTGCACACCTTTTAGTTTGCCGCCAAGGTGGTGGTACCGAAGGTGCGGCTGAAAAGGATCGCGCTCCAGATCACCGAGAATCGCCGCGAACTTTTCCCGCAAGTCCGGGTGTTGCTTGAGGAATTTTTCGGCTGCTCGGGTGAAGCTGTAGGTCCAGACGAGGGTGTACATGCCTCAGCCTTCCATGCCCAGCTCTTTCAATAGTTCCGCCGCGGTGCCACGTTGCACCCGACCGGCGCGCAGGTCTTCCAGCGAGGCCAGCACCCGCGCCGTGTACGCCTCGTCCTCTGCCTCCAGCAACGCCTGGTAGCGCGCCTCGGGAAGCACCACGTATTGCGGCTGATTGTTGCGGATCACATGGAGATCGCCTTTGGCAATGCAGTCATCCACTGCAGCAATACCGCGCCGTTTGATTTCCTGGGCAGGGATGGTGTTCATAATTAAGACTCCTTTTGGTACTTATTTGAGTACCAAAATACCACACTATGCAGGAAAAGGCAACTTGTCTTGCGTCTTTCTTTTTCTGATTACCGAGAGCGGTATAAAAAAGCAGGGCCTGATTCAAAAACAGGCGGCCAAAAAATGGGCGTTACCCTGCCCAGGATCAGCGATCTGGTGCGTGGAAAAATTCACCATCGACATGCTGGTGAATATGCTTGCCCGCTTGGGTATGCATCTGAAAAGACTCTTCGGGATGCCGCTTGATTGGTCGTCCGCTTATTTTCCGCAGGCGGCTTTGGCTGCTTCAGACGGTTGGCTCAGGCAGGTGGACATTGCATTGAGATCTGCCCGGCTCAGCTCGGCTCCGTTGCTGATCATCCGGCCCAGGATCTCCTTCAATGCATCAGGCGGGTTGCCGATTTGTGCGCAGACAGGCTCCAAGGTGTGGCAGTTGTTGCAGGTCATTTTGAGGTGCTTGTCGCAGGCGTCTGCCGCCTTGGCCGGAGCAGCGGCGGAGAGCAGGACGGCTGCGGCCAGGATGGTCGTCAGGGGAAGGAAGGAAGTGGTGGGCATTTGGGATCCTCCTGGGTGAGATTATTATTCAAATACGGCCATAAGCACCAGCTATCCCGCGGGAAGGAGCTGGTAGCTTTCCTCTTTTTTTGTCATCCGTCCGGCCTTCAGAGAAGCCCGATCTCGCGGAGCATATCCTTGGCTGCGGCAAACAGGCCATCCTTGCCAGAGTCGCTTCTGGCCTCGACATAAAAGCGCACCTTGGGCTCGGTGCCCGAGGGCCTGATCATCAGCCAGCTGTTGTCATCGAGAATCATCTTTCGGCCGTCAATGCTGATTACCTCGGTAATCTTCTTTGCCTCTCCGCCGATCTCAAGCACGGTGCCGACCGCATATTTTTCCAGGCCGGCCAGGGTATCCAGCAACGCTTTTCCCTGCCGGCTCACTTCAACCCCGCCCCTGGCAGGGTAGTAATAGCCGTATTCCTCCTGAATTTCAAGGAGATAGTCGCCAAGGTTGATTTTCAGGGTGAGCATCATGTCCAGGGCGAGGATTAGGCCGATGTAGGCGTCCTTTTCCGGGGTGTGGCCGATGACGGAGATGCCGTCGGACTCTTCAAAGCAGACCAGGGCCTTGCCGATGACCGGCTTGAACTCCTTGAATCCTACCCGTGGCTCAAAGATCTCTTCATGCAGCCCCTTGGCAATGGCGTTGGCAAAGTTGCTGGTCGCCACGGTCTTTGCCACCAGACCACGCCTGCCTTTTTTTTCATGCAGATAATGAAAGGCCATGGCTCCGAAAAGGTTCATGTCGATCTCGATTGTGCCGTCGCTGAAACGGATGCGGTCGGCGTCGGGGTCGATGATGACCCCGAGTTTGAGCGGCTCCGGGCGTTGTTGCAGGGTGGCGAGAACCTGCTGCATATTTTGCGAGGAGGGTTCCGGCGCGACCCCGCCGAAGGTGGGGTCTGCCTGGTCGCGTAACAAAATGAGCCTCTCCGAGGGCTGATTGCCGAACAGGGCGCGCATGTGCACCCGGCTGGCGCCGTGGACACAGTCCACCGCAACCACGCAGTCCGAGGCATCATGGAAGGCCGCCATTATGCCGGGATAATCCAGGCCGTGCAGGGCAGCGCCCCTGGCGACCAACTCCTGCCAGCAGACCAGAGCGTCGCATTTTTTTACCAGGGTTGTCTCCGGGGCCAGGGTCGGGGTTATGCCGCCGGCGATGAGTTGCCGGGCCTTTGCCGTGATCCGGCTGGTGACTTCCGAGGCGGCCGGGCCGGCGTCGGCGGCATTGAATTTAAAGCCGGCGTATTCCAGAGGGTTATGGCTGGGGGTGAGGTTGATGGAAAAGGCGGCGTTTAAAATGAGAACTGCGGCGGAAAGGGTGCCGGTGGTCGCTTCCTGGGCATAGTGCACGGTAATGCCGTTGCTGGTCAACACTTCGATAACCCGCTGGGCAAGCAGGCTGCCGCCGAACCGGTTGTCAAAACCGACCACCGCGCCCTGCTGCTGCGCCTCGGCGAAGCTTTTTACCCCCAGGGCCGGAGCCAGGCCATTGTCCTGGTCAAGCTCGCGGTACATGGCCACGATGGCCTGGGCAACCTGGCCGACGGATTGCAGGGAGAAATCCTTACCGATGATCCCCCGCCAGCCGGAGGTGCCGAAGGATACCGGTTGGGTCGGGGGATTGAGGTTGGTCCGGATTTCCTCTTTCACCAGGGCGTATGCCTTGGTGATGGCTTCGCTGGTCTGTTTGAAGTCCGCAGAGTCTGGAGACGCGCTGTTTTTCAGGGCAACCAATTTTTTGATCAAAATAAAATAGTCGCTGGCCGCATGGTTGCCGGGCGCGAGATGTGCCTGAAAAAGGAGCTCGATGTTCTGGTTGATCATGGTTGGGCCTTTGGCTGCATGGGAAGAGCGGAAAGAACAAAAAAAACCGGCGTTGCTGGATTATGTTATACTATAGCTCATAATAGAGAGGCAACTGGTCAATTTTTGTAAGCGTTCAGCAGCACCACATCTGCTTTGTCATCGGCCTGGTCCGCATACCGTATGTTTAGAGCCCCTGCCCGAGAATCGGGCTTAGTGGCTTTTATCCAGCTTCGCTGGGATAGCGAACAGGCCTCTTGGTCGGACACTTCTGCCGACGATTGACACACGCATCTGCGGCACTGCTGAACGCTTACAGTTCCGTGTTTACCTGAAATTTGGGTGCCCCTGGTGAACGATTACCAATTTTTTGCTGTCTGTTCAGGTTTAGATTGACCCGAAAGGCAAGATTCGCTATACATTGCTGGCGTGATAACAGTCGTGAAATTTGGAGTTTTCAGAGCGTTCCTCGTTCTGAACGTTTAAATTATTACTTAGGGGAGCAGAACACGATGGGTAAACATGACGAGGCTTTCATTCTCTGGTTTGATGATATCGGCATTGAAGATGTGCCGCTGGTCGGCGGCAAGAACGCCTCTTTGGGTGAAATGCATCAGAAGCTTACCTCCAAGGGCGTTGATGTGCCGAATGGCTTTTCCATTACCGCTTATGCCTATCGGCATCTGCTGAAAACCGCCGGGATTGCCCAGGCCATTGAAGATGCCCTGGCCGACCTTGATACCCATGATCTGCGCAATCTGCAGGCCCGCGGCGAGAAGGCGCGTCAGATTATTCGCACTGCCGAGTTCCCCGAGGATCTGCGCACGGCGGTGCTTGAGTCCTACAAGAAGATGGAGGAGATGTACGGCCCCAATACCGATGTGGCTGTGCGTTCTTCCGCCACCGCCGAGGATCTGCCGGACGCCTCCTTTGCCGGCCAGCAGGAAACCTACCTGAATATCCGCGGCCCGGAGCAGTTGATTGACGCCTGCCGCCGCTGTTTCGCCAGCCTGTTCACCGATCGGGCCATCTCCTACCGGCATGACAAGGGTTTCGGCCAGTTCGACGTCTATCTTTCCATCGTGGTCCAGAAGATGGTGCGCAGTGATTCCGCCTCCTCCGGGGTTTTGTTTTCCATCGACACGGAAAGCGGTTTCGAGGATGCGGTTTTTATTACCGGCGCCTGGGGCCTTGGTGAAACCGTGGTTCAGGGTGCGGTCAATCCCGATGAGTTTTACGTTTTCAAGCCGACCCTCAAACAGGGTAAGCGGCCAATCGTCGGCAAGACCATTGGCAGTAAAGAAATCAAGATGATCTACGACAACGATCCTAAGACCGAAGAACCGGTAAAGACCATCAATACCACGCCGGAAGAGCGCGGCAAGTATGTGATCAATGACGACGAAATTCTCCAGCTGGCCAAATGGGCCTGCATCATCGAGGATCACTACGGCAAGGGCATGGATATCGAGTGGGCTAAGGACGGCGACGGGGTCAACGTCGGCACCGGCAAGCTCTTCATCGTCCAGGCCCGTCCCGAAACCGTGCATTCCCAGAGTTCGAAGGGCTCGATCGAAACCTATAAGCTGAAGGAGAAGGGCAAGGTCCTGGTCGAAGGGTTGGCGGTCGGCACCAAGATAGGCCAGGGCGAGGCCAACGTCATTGCCGCCGTGGTCGACATCCACAGCTTCAAGAAGGGCCAGGTGCTGGTTACCGACATGACCGATCCCGACTGGGAGCCGATCATGAAAATCGCTTCGGCCATCGTCACCAACCGCGGCGGTCGGACCTGTCATGCTGCCATTATCTCCCGGGAGTTGGGAATTCCCTGCGTCATCGGGACCGGCGACGGTTCCAAGAAGATCGCCCACGGCCAGAACATCACCGTTTCTTCGGCTGAGGGCGAGAAGGGCCTGGTTTATGAGGGATTGCTTAATTTCGAAATAGAACGGCTCGACCTCGCTAACCTGCCCCAGACCAAAACCAAAATCATGATGAACCTGGCCATTCCGGAGAAGGCTTTCTCGGAGTGCCAGATCCCCAATGACGGCGTCGGCCTTGCCCGGGAAGAGTTCGTCATCAACTCTCATATTGGTATTCACCCCCTGGCCCTCTACAATTATGAAGAGTTGAAGAATTCTGCGGATCCGGAAAAACAGGCGGTGGTGCGGTTGATCGACAAAAAGACCACCGCTTATGCGGACAAGAAGCAGTTCTTCATCGACAAGGTTGCCGAGGGCGTGGGCCGCATCGCGGCAGGCTTTTATCCCAAGGACGTCATCGTCCGCCTTTCCGATTTCAAGTCCAATGAATACGCCAACCTCACCGGCGGCACTTTTTATGAGCCGCACGAGGAGAATCCGATGATCGGCTGGCGTGGGGCTTCCCGGTATTATGATCCCAAGTACCGGCCTGCTTTCGAGCTGGAGTGCAAGGGGTTGCTCAAGGCCCGTAACGACATGGGGCTCACCAACATCAAGCTGATGGTGCCTTTCTGCCGTACCCCCGAGGAGGGCAGGAGGGTCATCCAGGTCATGAAGGAGTGCGGTCTGGTTCAGGGGGAGAATGGTCTGGAAGTGTACGTGATGTGCGAGATCCCGTCCAACGTTATCCTGGCCGACGCCTTTGCCGACATCTTCGATGGCTTTTCTATCGGCTCCAACGATCTGACCCAGCTCACCTACGGTCTTGACCGCGATTCCGGTCTCCTGGCCGGGATCGCCGACGAGCGCCACGATGCGGTTAAGGAGATGATCAAGATGGTCATTGCCACCGCCAAACGGCGTGGGCGGAAGATCGGCATCTGCGGTCAGGGCCCCTCGGATTTCCCCGAGTTCGCCACCTTCCTGGTGGAGTGCGGCATCGACTCCATGAGTCTGATTCCGGACACCGCGGTCAAAACCAGGCTGGCCGTGGCTGCCAAGGAGAAGGAGATGGGAATCAATCCTTGAATTTGGCGAAGTTGAAATAAAAAAGGCCCCGCATGCAGCGGGGCCTTTTTTATTTGCTCTGTAGATACTCCCCAGCTTAGGCGGATATTTTTTATTTCAGTTCCTTCAGTCGTTTCTGGGCCATTTCAACCTGTTCGCTTTTGGGATAATCGGCGAGCAGCTTGTTGTAAACGATCTTGGCCGTGTCTTTTTCATCGAGTTTTTCAAAAGCCTGCCCCTGTTTAAAGAGGGCGGCCGGGGCCTTGTTGCTCTTGGGGTAATCGCCAATCACCTTCTGATACTCGAGGATGGCCAGCTCGAATTCCTTTTGTTGGAAAAGGGATTCACCCAGCCAGAATCTGGCGTTGGCTGCGAGGGGTGAGGTGCGATTTTTTTCCAGGTAGCTTGAAAAGATGCTGTACGCTTCCTTGTATTTGCTTGCCTTATAGGCGGCAAGACCTTTGTTGTAGACAGTGTCGCTGGTGTTCGTTTCGGCGTCCTGCGCCGCCATCTTTTCCTGTGTCGGCCTTGCTGTTTCTTCCGGCTTTGCCGCCTCTTCGGTTTTTCCTGGCTTTTTCTTGGTTTGTTCCGGTTCGATTGTCTTGGGGCTGCTGGCTATGTCAGCTTTTTTGCGCGCTTCTTCTGCGGCCTTGGAAGCGCTGGCCGCCTGTTCAGCCGCTTCTCTGGCCCGGTCTTCCTGTGTCCGGCTGAAGTCGCCGGAGAAGGAGGCAATCTGGGCATTGATTCCGGCTATCTTGTTGTTCATTTCTGCCAGCTGACTGCGCAATTGCTCAATCTGGCTATGGGTATCCTTTTTCAGGGACGCCTGTTCATTCTGAATTTTTCTTGTCTGGATATCTTTTTCCTCAACCCGAGCCTCAAGCTGCAGCAAGCGCGCCTTGAGCTGATCGAGCTGATTTGCCAGCTCCGCCATGGTGCCGCGCTGGTTTTTCATGGCAGCGACCGTGTTGTCCATTTCCGAGATTTTTGAATCCGTGGAGCGGAGCCTCATGTCAAGGCCCCGGACATCTTTTTCCGCGGCACATTGCGTGAGAAGTGGGGAAAGACACAGGACGAGGGAAAGATTGACTAGGGATCGTTTCATGGGGCTGTCTCCTGGTAAAATGAACGTAAGCGATCACAGGGCACGACATCTGCTTTGTTATCGGCCTCTTCGCATACCATATGTATAGCTCTCAGGCCTCTGTCGCGCATCTGCCGCACCCTGTAATCGCTTACAGTTGGGATACGGCGCTGAACTTGGTCGCTTACCCTGTGATCAGTTACAAATGAACGGCTTACAGGCCTTGATAAGGGGACCATTGCGGGCTGGATTGTGCGCCCTTGAGACTGAAAAGCGAACGAAGCCCCATGCCGTTTTTGAAGATGGCGCATATTTCCTGCTTGTTGTTCCGTTTTCTTGAAAAGACAAGTTGCCGGCCATCCGGCGCCCAGCTCGGAGATTCATGGTCGCCTGCAGTTTGTGTCAATTGGAGAGGCGCGCCACCTTCAGGCTTGATCATCAGGATTTGGGTGTGGCCGCTTACCCTGCCGGTATAGGCGATCCAGTCTCCTTTTGGGGACCAGCTCGGGGTGGTGTTTTCATTGCCGACATAGGTAATCCGCTGTACGGCTTTGCTGGCAACATCCATGACATAGATCTGCGGCGAGCCGCTCCGGTCGGAAACAAAGGCCAGCTTCTTTCCGTCCGGCGCCCAAGTGGGAGACACGTTGGCCCCCTCGCCACTTGTCAGGCGGCGCAATTCGTTGCCGTTGATATCAATTAAATAGATATCCGGGTTGACGGATTTGCTGAGGGTAAGGGCGATGACTTTGCCGTCCGGCGACCAGGCTGGCGCCATATTCAGGCCTTTCTGGCGGGAAATTGCGCGGGTGCTTTTAAGAACACTCAGCTCGGTGATATAGAGATTGGGATTGTTCTTGTGGTACGAGGTGTAGGCCAGCCATTTGTTGTCCGGGGAGAATCTCGGGGAAACGGCCAGGTATTCATGCTGGGTTACTTGACGGATATTGTCGCCCAAAACATCGGCAAGCCAGATCTCCTTGTGCCCGGTTACCGTAGAAACAAAGGCGATCTGACTCTGGCTTACGCCGCGCTCCCCGGTGAGCTGGAGGATGGCTTCATCGCAGAATTTTTTTATATTTTCCTGATGCCTGCTGATGGGAGTCTGGTAACGGCGGCCAAGGATCATGTTGCCTGTTTGCATTTCATTCAGACGCATTTCCAGGACAAGGCCGTCGTTGGTCATTTCATATTGGCCGAGGATGGTGTACTCCGCTCCCAGGGCGGGCCAGTCCCATGTTTGGGCGCCGCCGTATGCAGAGGCAGGGATGATATCCACAAACCCGTGAAAGGCTAAAGCCCGCCCCAACAGATCCGCCATCTTTCTGCCGCCGTCTTGTATGACGTCTGGCCGTTTTTTGTCGACAAAATAGGGAACCGCCATCTTCACCTTGCGGAAGTTGGCAGAGGTGATGTCGAGGTACACGATGGCCTCAGCAGGGCTGCTGAAACTGAGCAGCAGAGTAAGGCAAGCGAGGCTTATGCCCAGAGCGCGACCGAAGATGCGGGTTTTCATAAAAGAATCCATATTAAAAGACCTCTCCTGGCTTGAATTTCAGGCCTATTTCCATTTCTGACTGGTTGATGCCGACGGGGAATGGCGGCAGGGGGGAAGAGAGTTTCAGAGTCTTTTCCACAAACTGGTTAAAAAAGACATTGTCCGATTTTTTCTTGAAAGTTCGTTCCACAACAACACCGTCGCGCCTGACCCGGATAATGACAATCGCTTCGATGTTTTCCTTCCAATTTTGCAGATCCGGCAACACCCAGTGTTCCTGGATCTGGCTGTTTACGGCAATGAGGTAGCGCCGGAGATTTTCATCGACCATGATTCCGCCGCT
>Ga0209211_10006805_pt1 | contig 16346 bp, 14 predicted proteins | sample RifGroA2_FD_183992 | JGI IMG/M metagenome (GOLD analysis project Ga0209211, IMG submission 183992) | Groundwater microbial communities from Rifle, Colorado, USA - Groundwater A2 (SPAdes) (version 2) | ecosystem: Environmental > Aquatic > Deep subsurface > Groundwater | place: Rifle, Colorado... | reverse complement strand
GGGGAACCCGCAGGTTCCCCGACCCCCTCCTCAATCCGGCCTCTGGCATAAAATCAAAACACTCCTCGCGGGAGTGTTTTGATTTTCTTTGTTGCGGGGGCCGGATTCGAACCGGCGTCCCGAGGTTCTGATCTTCCTTCCGTTTCCGAAAAGCATGGACTATACCACATTCCCATAGGGAATCTCCCATTATAGTCTCTGAACCTTCCGTCCACCACAAGTGGAGGGCTTGGATGCTGATTGCCGAATCTTCTCTTTTGTTAGCGTTCACGCTTATCCTCTCGGATTACGTTGTAGCAAGAAAAGCTTAACGGGTTTCCAGCAGTTTAGAGAGTTTTCCACTACCTGTTACCAGATAGGGTCACGTTTTCACATGAGCCTCGTGAGGTACCGCTCCTCTACCCCGCGATACAAAAACGCTTTGTAGGCGTTTGCGCAAAGATATCATAAACAGAACTCCTTCGCAATTAGTAGAAGTTCGTGAAAAGAAAAAGCCGCCTATTGTTGCCGGGCGGCTAGAGATCGGCAGTTGGTGAGCTCGCGGTTATGATTGCGTCGTGGACAAGGACAGCATGCGCGAGGCCCAGGATTTAAAAGGTATCCCGTTCGGGAATTCTTCCGAGCAGACTCGTACTCCGTCACTGCAATACGCTTCCAGGAGCCCCGCACTCCGTTCCGGATAAAGTCTTGAGCACGCGTCCCAGTTAGGGATCATCCCCCTCTCCACCAGATCACACAGGTGGTGTGCACAAGAAATTGCACACCGGTTTCCTTGCTGGCCTTGCAACAACCCGTGGGTCGCAAGAAGACCAAAGAAGGGACATCGATACTGCGCTTGCGATTTTGAATTGTCGACCATCTTAACCCTCCCGTTTCCACTCCTCTATTGAATGTAGCAGTCGTGATTGGGGAGTCAAGCGCCGTTGAAATAGCGCTCTCTTCATGGTAGCGTACAGTAAGCTCGTTAGAGCTTTTTTAGTTGCCGGGGTAGCTCAGTTGGTTAGAGCGTGGGACTCATAAGCCCAAGGTCGACGGTTCGATCCCGTCCTCCGGCACCATTCGTTAAGAGAAATTTTCTTATAAGAAAATTATTACGATATATCGTAATAATGTGCACACAGGATTTAATACAACACACTACATCTAGGGTTTCGATTGTATAAAAACAAAATCAGGATGGAACCGCATGTTATTGCGATACCATCCTGTACAACCTATCAAGACCATCGAGGAGTGCGTCGATTACGTCCTCGACGTCAACTCCTTCGTGGATGGTGATAATGAGGAATGGCCGGTTACCGTACATTCCCTGTCTCAATTTTCTCAAAAACTTCTGTGATTCTCCCTCGGAACTTTTTATTTGAATATAGAGCCGCCCGGCATCTGTGTGGGCGACTGCATCAATTCCTCCGAAGTAATCTTGAATAGGACTTGCCCGATCAATCCAAGTGAGGTACAAGGGTTTCTGGTGCCCTCGGTTAATACGTCCCGCCGCTTCAAAGAATATATCTTCAGTGGCAAGTCCCTTTTGATAGCCCGCCTCTTCCTCTGGGGGAAGAGGCGGTAGTGCGCCAAGCTGTATACGCCGCCCCATCTCTTCCTCCTGCCTTGAGTGTATTTCCGATTGGATAGTACCACATCTTCATTTTTTAGAAAGGGGCGTTCTTGTGGCGGTCGGCGGGAAACCTTTGATACGCATGCAGGTTTATATAATCATGCGACAGATAATCACGCTCGCCATATTCTTCATGTGTCTTTTTTCTTGCGCAGGCCTCGTACTTTTCTTCATTTGGGCCGGCGGGCCGCCAGGGGAGCGGTGGATGCAAACAGCCGCGACCTTGTTCGTCGTGGGGCTCACTTTCTTTCTGGTGTGGTTTACTGAGACACTCTATCGCATCCGTCAAAGCGTTGCGGAACAGAGGAAATAAGGTGCTACAAAAATCGCTGTGTATAAATGGTTATATATATCTCCTGTCATCGCGATATACTATACGTATGCCGATGTTAAGAAGAGCAAATCACGATTTCTTCAAGCAGTGGTCTGCTGATATGGCGTATGTCCTCGGATACTTTGCCGCTGATGGTTCCATGATCAAGAACAATCGCGGTGCGCACTTCATTGAATTTAATAGTACTGACAAATATCTAATATCAGTCGTACGGAAGCTGCTCGACTCGAACCATAAAATTTCAACACGGATCTCACACAAAAAAGAGTGGAAGAATATCTATCGCCTACAGATTGGCAGCAAAGTGCTCTTTGATGACATCACCAAGTTTGGATTTCACCAGAATAAGAGTCTAACGATGCGCTTCCCTGACATTCCGCCTTCTTTTGTGGGCGATTTTATTCGAGGCTATTTTGATGGTGATGGTGGTGTGTATTTTAGAAAATATGCACCAAAAGACAGACCTAATCCGCGTTGGGTTTTTCAAGCCAGATTTACTTCAGGAAGTAAGGAATTTCTGTTGCAGTTGCATATAGCTTTAAAGGAGCGAGGCATTGTCGGGGGTTATATGAATAAGAAGAAACGCGGTTACGATCTTGTGTTGAGCCATCGAGACAGCGTTGCATTATCCGGACTCATGTATCATAATGCTCTGGATCACGCATATCTAAAGCGTAAATTTAATGTATTTGTGCGTGCTATAAACACTCTCTACGGGGGTGTAGCTCAGATTGGTTAGAGCGCGGCTCTGTCACAGCCGAGGTCGCGGGTTCAAGTCCCGTCACTCCCGCAAACGTTGAACAAAAAACAACCCTAACTTTTCTGTTGCGGAATAGTTTGTTAAATAACCTACCACCTATGTCGTTTGAAAAATTCAACATTGATGTTCAAAAAGAAAGTGAGAATGATTCAAAGGAAAAATCGGTCAATCCGGTAGAAGTCACCGAGAAAGAATTACAGAACCTACTTCAATTTGTTGAGCCGTTTTTCCAGACAGAATCTGATCCGAATCAGATTCCCACAACTACCGAAGCGTACCGAAAAATACTCTCTCTTGATCCTCATAGTGTTGCGTTAAGGGCTGACCAAAGCGGTCGCATTGTTTCGTATGCAGCGGTTTTGCCGACAACAAACGAATTGATGAATAAATTTTTAAACCACGAAATCACTGAACGAGAGATGTTTGAAGCCACCCAGCTTCAAGCAATACCAGAATCCTTATATCTCATGGCCATAGCTGTTGCAAAAGACTTTAAAGGAAAAGGTGACGTTTTCGGGATGATGAGAGACATAATCACTCATTTTAAAGATCGCAATCAAGACCTCAAGCTGTTTGTATGGGAATTTTCAGAAGAAGGTAAGAGATTCGTATCACTTCTAGAAAAGCGTTACGATCTGTCCATAAATAAATATTAACCGGACTAGGCAAATTCCGATTCCAACAACGTGCGGGGAGACTGTGCACAACCACAACGACCAGCACGGTTTGCCGTCTTTGAGAACTACAATCCGCTTTTTCAATTTTCAATTTTGACGAAATTAGTGTATGTTTTAGTATGTTATTTTCGCCCAGATAGCTCAGTTGGTAGAGCACGCCCATGGTAAGGGCGAGGTCGGCGGTTCAATCCCGCCTCTGGGCTCCAGGCCGACCTAGCTCAATTGGTAGAGCAACGGTATCGTAAACCGTAGGTTCGGGGTTCAAGTCCCCGGGTCGGCTCCAACAAAGAAGAGGCATGAAAAGGCGGCGCCATAGGGGCCCGCTTTTTCTGTTATACCCGCACACCAATTCGTAAAAAATTGGTGTGCGGGTATACTTCTAGGAAATGTCAGATAAAGAGGCCATTACAAAGCGCATTGAAGAGCTCGAAAAGGCGATGACATCGCCCGATTTTTGGAGTGACAAAGATAAGGCGCAGGCGATAATTCATGAACTGCAAGAATGTAAGGTTGAGGCCGAGGGCGGCAGTAAGTACGACAGTGGCAACGCGGTCGTTACCATTTTTTCTGGTGCCGGCGGTGATGATGCGGAGGATTTTTCCGCAATGCTATTCCGTATGTACCGAAAATATATTGAAAATCGGGGGTGGCAGTCGAGTATCCTTCACGAAAACCAGAATGATCACGGCGGATACCGAAACATTACATTCGATGTTCGGGGGAAGGGCGTCTATGGGACGCTTAAAAATGAATCCGGCGTCCATCGTCTAGTGCGGCTGTCACCCTTCAACGCCAAACAACAGCGACACACCTCATTTTCACTTGTTGAGGTGATACCGGAAATCCCCAAGGCGGGCGAGATTATCATTGGAGAGAGTGACATTGAAGTCCAGTTTGCGCGATCAAGCGGTCCGGGTGGCCAGAATGTCAACAAACGCGACACGGCGGTCCGCGTTGTTCATCTTCCGACAAGAATCGCTGTTCATGTCGAGTCAGAGCGCAGTCAGGCACAGAACAAAGAAAAGGCACTTGAGATTTTGAAGGGAAAACTCTTTCGAAAACAAGAAGAAGACCGCAAAAAGGAGGCGCAGGGGCTCTCAATTTCCACATCAACCGAGATTGAGTGGGGGAATCAAATCCGCTCGTATGTCCTTCACCCCTATAAAATGGTGAAGGACCTCCGCACCGATGTGGAGGTGCGCGACCCGGAAGCGGTCTTTGACGGCGAGCTTAAGGAGTTTATAGACGCGGAGCGTAATCTGGAGTAAAAACTAGAACACCAAGGAGTTTTACGACAGGTGTTCTTGACCCCCCACTCAAGACAGTTTCTATTAGCTTCCTAATTGTCTTCGATTTTGCTACGAGGTCTTCTTACGATATACTGTAAGAGTTTTGAGTGGGGGGTTCATGATTCTCTAAGAACTCGCTCTCGCTCATTTTAGATAATCATGATTTATTTCGATCGAGTATCGAAAGTGTACAACGGCGGAGCACCTGCTCTGCAGGATGTAACGCTCTCCATTGAACCAGGCGAATTCGTCTCCATTGTCGGACACTCCGGAGCAGGGAAAACAACCCTCTTGAAACTCCTACTTGCGGAAGATAAGCCGAGTGACGGGTCTATTTTTTTTGAATCAACCAACGTTCACAATCTCCACAAAGAGGAACTGAATCGCTTGCGTCGGCGAATCGGCATGGTCTTCCAGGATTTCCGGCTTATTCCGCAAAAAACCGCGTACGAAAACATTGCGTTTGCCATGGAGGCGGCCGGCCGAAGCGAGGAGGAAATCGCCGCAGACGTCCCGTATGTTCTCGACTTGGTGGATCTCGGAGATAAAATCTGGAATTTCCCGCGCGAGCTTTCCGGCGGCGAACAACAGCGAGTCGCAATCGCGCGCGCCATCGTCAACCAGCCGGATGTGGTCATTGCGGATGAGCCCACCGGCATGCTCGACCCCGTCAACACATTTGATATCGTCCAGATCCTCAAGAAGATCAACGACCTTGGCACGACGATTATTCTCACGACGCACAACAAAGGAGTGATAGACTCCCTTGGGAGACGGGTGATTACGATGGATGGCGGACGGGTAATACGAGACGATAAAAGCGGGAAGTATGTCTTATGAAACATTATGAACATGAGAGAATTAGGTTTCATTAGACCCGCCTAAATTTTCGAAACAAGGTATAGTATATAATCATGGTACTAAAAGCATTAGATTCAACTGACCCCATACAGCACATTCCTATCTTTGGTCGAAAATTTGGGTGGGTGTAAGCTCGTCTAATCTCGCTTCGCTCGATAAAACTTACTAACATGTGGTGGACAAACACAAAACGGATCATCAAGTACGGCTCGGTTAACTTCATTCGTAACAGTTTTGTCTCGCTCTCGACGATGCTGGTTATGACGATTACGCTCTTCGTGATCGGTTCCCTCATCTTCATTGGTGCGACGCTGAATGCTACCCTCAACCAAGTCCGCGACAAGGTGGACATCAATGTGTACTTTGTGCCAAGCGCTGATGAAGGCAGTATTCTTGCGCTTAAAAAATCAATCGAAGCGCTTCCGGAAGTTAAGTCTGCCGAATATGTGTCGCGCGAGCAGGCGCTCGAGAACTTCCGTGCCCGCCATCAAAACGACCAGCTGACTCTTCAGGCGCTCGAAGAGCTCGAAGAAAATCCGCTCGGTGCATCACTATCCATTCGGGCGAAAGAAACGTCCCAATATGAAGGTATTGCCGCCTTTCTGGAGAATGACGCGGCGGTATCTCCCGGCACCCTGCCCATTATTGAGAAAGTAAACTTTTTCCAAAACAAAGTAGCCATTGACCGGCTCTCGCGGACTATTGATTCTGCAGAGCGCTTCGGAATCGGCATTATCATTTTCCTGCTCATTGCCTCGATTATGATTACGTTTAATACCATCCGCCTTGCCATTTACACGGCGCGTGATGAAATCTCTGTCATGAAGTTGGTGGGAGCAGGCAACTGGTATGTGCGCGGGCCGTTCGTCTTTGAGGGAGTGCTCTACGGAGTCGTTGCGGGAATACTCACGCTCATCCTCTTCTACCCGCTCACTTTATGGCTCGGGCCACTCACGGAAGGATTTTTCAATGACATAAATATCTTCCAGTACTATCTCGACAACTTCGGGCAGATATTCCTCATCATTATGGGCACGGGGGTTGTCCTTGGCGCAATATCAAGTTACTTGGCGGTACGGCGGTACTTGAGAGTTTAGTGAGTAGTTGGTGGTGAGTAGTGGATAGTATGAATAAGAATGAAACAGTGCAGAACTACCGAAACCTGATTGTATGGCAGAAAGCAATGGAGCTCGTGACGAGAGTGTACGTAATGACCGAGAAATATCCAAAAGAAGAGCTGTACGGATTGGTGAATCAAACGCGCCGTTCGGCAGTTTCTATTCCGTCGAATATTGCTGAAGGCAGCAGGCGAGGGAGCAGTAAAGATTTTCGGAAGTTCGTGCTCATAGCCTACGGATCGGGCGCGGAGCTCGAGACACAAGTTGAGATTGCTAAACGACTACCATTCGGACAGAAGTTAGATTTTTCGGATATTGAAGGGCTCCTGGAGTCGGTTATGAAAATGCTTAATGTGTTAACTCGCAGACTACTCACTACTCACGACTAACTACTTACTCATGCGTAAGCAAAATCACAAATACATATTTGTCGTCGGAGGCGTGATGTCCGGAGTTGGAAAGGGCATCGCGACTTCTTCTATTGGGAAGATCCTTCAGGCGAAGGGGTTCGATGTCAATCTCGTGAAAATCGATCCGTATCTCAATGTTGATGCGGGGACCATGAATCCCACCGAGCATGGGGAAGTATTTGTTCTCCGAAGCGGACTTGAAACCGATCAGGACATGGGCAATTATGAGCGATTTTTGGGGAAGGATCTCGGCCAAGAGGACTACATCACCTCGGGCATGGTGTATCAGTATGTTATTGAGCGTGAGCGCAATCTTGGCTACGGCGGCCGGTGCGTGGAGACTATTCCGCACATCAGAGATGAAATAATCCGTCGTATCGAAGCGGCGGCAGATCATAACGGATCGAGAATTTCAGTCATTGAAATCGGCGGCACGATCGGCGATTTTCAGAATGCGCTCTTTATTGAGGCCGCCCGCGTCATGCACATGCAGAACCCCGATGGGGTTCTTTTCGTTATGGTGTCCTATTTGCCTATCCCCGGCATGATTGGGGAAATGAAGACGAAGCCGACACAAAACGCAATACGCCAACTCAATTCCTACGGTGTTCAGCCGGACATTATCATTGCGCGCAGTGAAGTTGCCCTCGATCGCAAGCGGAAAGAAAAAATCGCCGTCTCCTGCAATGTGAAAACTGAAGATGTTATCTCTGCGCCCGATATCGAAAGCATCTACGAGGTGCCGATTAATTTTGAGCGCGACCACATCGGCGACATCATCCTTGAGAAACTCAAGATGCCGAAAAAGAACGGCAGGGCAAACATGACGCAATGGAAGAACCTTGTCACGCGCATCAAGAAGAGAAAGAAGAGCGTAAAAATCGCAATCGTCGGCAAATACTTTGGAACAGGGGACTTCACGCTCTCTGATTCGTACATTTCCGTCATTGAAGCGATTAAATTCTCCGCGTACAGACTTGGTGTTGAGCCCGAGATACACTGGCTTAACTCGGTGTATTTTGAGAAGAAAAATAAACTCAATGACCTCAAGCAGTACAGAGGCATTTTAGTTCCGGGAGGTTTTGGAGAGACCGGCATTGAGGGGAAACTTGCAGTCATAGAGTACGCTCGCAAGAAGAAGATTCCGTACTTTGGATTGTGCTACGGCATGCAGTTAATGGTGATCGAATACGCGCGTAATGTGCTCGGGCTGAAAGGTGCGCATACAGCAGAGATTGACCCGGACTGCCCGCACACAATCATTGACATCATGCCCGACCAAAAAAAGAAACTTGCCGAAGAAAAATATGGAGGCACGATGCGTCTGGGTACGTATCCGGCCTACCTCAAGCGTGGCACACTTGCCCGCAAAGCGTACGGCAAAGAGCTGGTTGAAGAGCGACACCGCCACCGATACGAAGTAAATCCGGAATACATTGAGCAGATTTCTGCCGCGGGGCTTGTCTTTTCCGGTGTTTCTCCCGACAAGGTACTCATGGAGATTGCGGAGTTGCCACAATCGAAGCACCCGTTTTTCCTCGGGACGCAGTTCCATCCGGAATTCCAGGCTCGCCCGCTTGATCCGCACCCGTTATTCACCGCTTTTCTTACTGCGGCGCTCAAACGGGGCAAGAGATGATAGAATAGAGGGTACTAGTAATTAATAATAGAGAAGATAGATATATGCATCAGGGGAATTGGACGTGCAGCGGTTGTGGGGGAGAAATCAAAGAACTCCCGTTTGAGCCAAAGAGTACTACGGGCCTTCTGTGCCGCACGTGTCACGCAAAGAAGGGAGGAAACGGCGGCGGCAACCGCCCCAATCCGGAGAAACAGAAGTTTTCTGGCAACTGGTCATGTTCCGGCTGTGGTACAGACATCAAAGAGCTTCCATTTCAACCGCGCGAAACAGGAAATTTGCTCTGCGTGAACTGCTTCAAGCAGAGCCGCGCATAACGCGTCTTCCATACTTCAAAAAAGAAAAACCCCTCCGAGTGGAGGGGTTTTTCTTGTAGGCGCGATTACGCGCGGCTTACGTTGACCGCCTGAGGTCCTTTCGGGCCCTCTTCGATGTCGAACGTGAGCTGATCTCCTTCATTCAGTGCATCAAAGGAAACTCCTTTGAGCTCATTTGAATGGAAGAAAAGATCCTTCTGTTCGCCGTCCCGGCGGATAAAGCCGAAGCCCTTTTCCATGAGACGAGCAATAGTTCCTGTTTGCATTGCAATAGAACTTAGATGGGTAATACCTCAAATAAACAAACCTAAAGATGAAACCCGACTAGCTCTACCTTCTAAGAGTTATTTGATTATGTCCATTATATTACAGAATCAATTAAAAGTCAACTATTTTGGGCAGGGACATTTTTAGGGCACATCTGCGCCGTTTTTTGATGTGTTATACTGTGGTCTATACGAGAGAGTGTTACTCGCTTCCCAAGAGACTTTTACCAACACTAAAGGCAGTCTATTCATCAATGCCACGCGTAAAACATTTCTTTTCTTCCTCAATCTCCTATGTGAATGAACACCGGATATATGCGGGAATCGCCCTCGTCGTGATTCTTGCACTCTTGTGGTTCTTCTTTGTGCGCAATGGTGGGGGCGACATTGAAACACTTACCGTTGTGCGTGGCGATTTCCTCCAACAGGTCTCTGTGTCGGGGAATGTTGTCGCGGCGGACGATGTTGACCTCGGCTTTTCTCAAGCAGGGAGAGTGGCGGGCGTCTACGTCACGGTCGGGCAGCGTGTTGCCCGCGGTGCAGTCCTTTCAGAAATTGAAAACGGCGATCTTCGCGCGGCCGTGCTTCAAAAAGAAGCTGCACTCGAAATTGAACGCGCCGATCTCGCTTCCCTTAAGGCGGGCACACGAGAAGAAGAAATAGCCGTTTCGCAATCAACTGTTACTCGTGATGAAGTTGCGCTTGCGCAGGCACACACCGCTCTCTATAACGCAATGGTGAGCGCGTACACCACTTCGGACAGCGCGGTGCACAACACGCTTGATCAATTCATCAGTAATTCTCGGATTGATCCTGAACTTAATTTTTCCACCAGTAATTTTCAGGCGGAAAACGATTTTGAAACAAAACGGGCCGAAGCGGAGACTGTCCTTGCGAAATGGAAGCAATCAATCAGTGAACGCCAGCCGGAAAGCGACCTCTCCGCTTTAGTATCGGCATCAAAAGAGCATCTATTGTTCATCAGTTCGCTCCTTTCTGATGCCAGTGTGGTACTTAGTGTGGCGATACCAAACACCTCGGTTTCGGAGAGTGATTTGTCTGGCTACCGTACTGACATTGGGACTGCGCGCAAGGACATTAACACGACGACGACATCATTGACGACTGCCGTCACGTCACAGAAAGCCGCCATAACCACGCTCGAAACTTCAAGAAGGAATCTGGAGCTTGACGAGGCGGGGTCTACCAAAGAAGATATTGCCGCAGGAGAAGCCCAGGTGAGAGCGGCGGAAGCGAATGTGGTAAGCGCACGTGCCGACCTCTCAAAGACGCTCATTGTTGCGCCTTTCGCGGGTACAGCGGCGCGCGTTGATGCGAAAGTAGGAAAGATTGTCTCGCCGAACACGCCGGAAATTTCTCTCATTAGTATGGGGGTATTCCAAATCGAAAGCTTTATCGCGGAAGTAAATATTGCGAATATCAACGTCGGCGACACAGCAGTGGTGACGCTTGATGCATACGGGCCGGACGCCCCGTTTACCGCAGTGGTTGTCTCTATTGATCCGGCAGAAACTCTTCGCGAAGGAGTCTCTACATACAAGACGACGCTTCAGTTTTCACAAACCGACCCGCGCATTAAGTCGGGCATGACGGCGGACATATTGATTACGACAGGAGAAAAGCCAAACACAATTATCATACCGCAAGGTGCGCTTCTGAAACGCGACAACAACACCTTTGTGCAGGTGCTCCTCGACAACGAAGTGAGCGAGCGTCCTGTCAAAACCGGCCTTTCCTCGCTCGGACAGATAGAGATAGTCTCTGGTTTGGAAGAGGGCGAGAGGGTGGTCTACAACCCTACTCGCTAACCCATGTTTTCTCTGCAAAACATTCGCATCGGTTTTTATCTGGCGATCCGTCAGCTACGGCGTTCCAGTCTCTGGACGACGGCGCTCATTGTATCCGTGATGCTCCTTACCTTTCTGAACCTCGTCGTCGTGACAGGGATTTTAGTTGGTTTAGTGATCGGCATCAATAATGCGTACCGCACGCAATACACTGGTGATGTCATCATCTCTTCGCTTGAGACAAAGAACTATGTCGAAAACAGTCCATCAATCATCACGCTCCTGCGCTCTATGCCGCAGGTGGAAATTGCCACGCCGCGCTACATTACCGCCGGCATTGTGGAAGCCGATTACAAGACGCGCACGGGAGAAAACGACAAGACGGACACTGCTTCAGCGCAGGTTGCGGGCATTGATCCGGTTGTTGAGAACTCATTCAGTAACCTCTCGTCTTTTATCATCGACGGTGAGTATCTCTCGCCGAATGATTATGATCAGGTGCTTGTCGGCTCTCAACTTCTCAAGCAGTACTCTTTTGGAGAACAGCCAGGGTTGGGGCTTCTCGACAATGTGAGCGTTGGCGACAAGGTCCGACTCACTATGGGGGACATCGAGCGGGAAGTGACCGTAAAGGGCGTCCTCGACAGCAAGGTTGCGGAGCTTTCGCTACGCGTCTATATGACCGACAAACAACTACGCGGATTGATTGGGCGCACCGACCACAATGTTTCTGAAATCGCTGTGAAGCTCAAAAGTGGCACAGATCCAATTGCGTTTCGTGATCTTCTGTTGCGCAGCGACATCGCCCGTTTTGCCAAAGTGCAGACATTTGAGGAGTCTATCCCGCAAGGGGTCGCCGACATTACGAGTACCTTTGCGATGTTGGGCAACATGATTAGTTCGGTCGGGCTCGTGGTTGCCTCGATTACTATTTTTATTGTCATCTTCATCAACGCGCTCACACGGCGGAAATTCATCGGAATTCTGAAGGGGATTGGTATCGACGGCCGCGCAATTGAGATTTCGTATATGTTTCAATCACTTTTTTATGCAGTTGTGGGCTCCGCAATCGGTCTTCTGGTGCTCTATGGCTTTTTGGTGCCGTTCATTGCCGCACACCCGATTGATTTTCCCTTCAGCGATGGCATTCTAGTTGCGCCTGTCCCTGGCACCATGATTCGCATTGGTCTTTTGGTCCTTGCAACGATTATTGCGGGCTACATTCCGGCACGCATGATCGTCAAGAAAAACACGCTCGACTCGATTCTTGGTAGGAATTAAACAAATTGTTATGAGCAGAGCGAATTACAAGTTGTTTAACCCCTCACCCAGCACTCGAATGTCCCGCCTTGTGAATACGTCTGGGAATACTCGGATATATGACTGGGTGAGGGGTGTAAGAAATTCTAAGCTCGTAACGCTCGCTAATAATTTCTAACATGATAGAAACACAACAGCTTGTAAAAACGTATCGAAATGGCGATATCGAGACCAACGTGCTGAAGGGTATTGATTTCAAAGCGGAAAGCGGCGAGTTCGTGGCTATTATGGGGCGTTCGGGAGCGGGGAAGTCCACGCTCATGTACCAGATGAGTTTGCTTGATGAGCCAACGGGCGGCGAAATCATCATTGAGGGCAAGGATGCGCACACACTCACCGAATACGAACGAATGAAATTCCGTCTGGTCAAATTTGGCTATGTCTTTCAAGACTACGCCCTGCTTCCGGAATTGACCGCGCTGGAAAATGTCGTCGTGCCGCTCTTAATGCTAGGTATGAGTGAACGCCTCGCAAAGGAACAAGCCGAAAAAGCACTGCGTCGCATGAATCTAGAACATCGCCTCAATAATCTGCCCAGCCAGCTCTCCGGCGGGGAACAGCAGAGAGTTTCAATCGCGCGCGCGGTTGCGCACCACCCGCAGGTACTTTTTGCCGACGAGCCGACGGCAAACCTTGATCGCGAATCATCAAAGACGGTCATGAGTATTTTTGAAGAACTTCATAAAGAAGGACAAACCATTATCATGGTGACCCACGAGGAAGAGTACGGCGCGCTCGCCGAGCGCATCGTGCACCTCGATGACGGCAAGATTGATTCGGTCACGAACACCCGCGAGCATTCCCGTTAACATTTAAAAATTTAAAAATCAACCGATACGTCCCCGAGTCCTTCGATACTAAACTAGACTGCTGGCCTTTTAGGACTCGAAAAAATTGAAACCGCGCAACCGCGCGATATTTTCGATCACTTTCAGGGTAACATTTTGGGGCTCCTTGGACACCTCTCCAAATGCCAAAAAGTAGCCGGAATCTAATTAATCTCTAAAATAGAAAATACCCCTCAAATAAAGGATTTTATTCATATTTTATGAACAATCCCTAAAAAAAAGAGTTCCCCTGTCTTTTAACATCCTTTCTGACATGAGGGCCACCAATGATCCATCGCTTTTGCGGGGTGGACAACGTTCTTACTAATTATGAAGATTCACGCTACTCTAGCCGTAAGAGCAGTCAATATTTAAAAAGACAAGGATTACCTAGCTGATATTTATGGCTAATTCATACCACCTCCTTTCACGTATAAAAAACTGGATTTTTCTATTTGTGCTAATCCTCGGCACATTGCCGTATCTGGCATTTGCCTCCGGACCTTCCGCTGATGATGTTAATTTCAGTCTGGATCGATTAACCCGTCAATCTCAACCTGCAATACAGGCCAGCGAATTTGACGGCTCTTTTCACTATGAAGTTCCTCTTACACTGCCGCCTGGGCGCAACAGCCTTGAGCCGGATCTTGCACTTTCGTATTCAAGCGGCAACAAGAGTATCATCAGTCCTTTCGGATATGGCTGGCGTTAACCGAAAAGGAGTAAACAAGCTCTACACAGAGAATATCTTCTATTCGTCATATGACGGGGAAGTTATCGCTTCGAGTACTTCTCCAGGGACAGAGGACTACGGCCCTTTGGTTGAAAACGGTGATTTCCGCAAGTATGAATACGTCAGTAATCAGTGGTGGAGGGTTACAGACAAGAAAGGGGTCGTCTATACGTTTGGGAGCGCTAGCACGACACAGCTCATGAATACCGCGAGCACCACGCAGGTATACCGATGGATGCTTGAGGAAGTCAGAGATCAAAACGATAACTATATAGAGTACACATATTACAAAGACGGCAACGCCATCTATCCCTCCACAATCACCTATACAGGAAACGGGAGCACGGACGGGCCTTTTGGAGTCGAATTTTTCAGAGAATTGCGTGGCGACGTTGCCACTTCGAGCGCATCGGGGTTTCCGATCCTTTCCCGGTACCGCATGAGCGAGATACAAGCAAAAATATCCGGTTCCTGGGTGCGCAAATACACTCTCGGTTATACAACAGGAGACAATGGATATCGCGGAATGTTGAGCAGTATTACCGAGTCCGGGCGGGACGAAAACGGAAACACGACGACACTCCCTACGGTAACCTTTGAATACAGCAGTTCGACTCCGGACTGGACAGCTAACGCAAGTTGGGGAGTCCCGCATGACACTATTATCGACCGTATTGACAGCGGCGGACGATTTGCGAATTTTAACGGCGATGGGCTTCCCGATGTTGCACGAGGTGCCGGCGTTACCGCATGGAGTTCTCCAAATGGCCTCTACCACAACAACGGAGACGGCTCGTGGAGCACTACCACTCCTTCAGGAATCCCATCGTTTGTTGATAACTTATACAACGACACGGGGTGGCGGGTTGCCGATGTTAATGGCGACGGTCTCAGTGATTTTGTAATAAGTTCGGGTAGTACCTACATTAACCATAATCAAGGCGGATATTTTGCAGCCGACGCAAACTGGACGGCTCCTGTTGATCTCTCGGATACGATCTGTTGCCGTGTCGGCACCTCGAACAACTACAGTATAGACATCGGCTCACGCATTGCGGACCTAAACGGCGATGGATTACCCGATATGATCCAGTCTTTCATGAGTGATGGCATGGCGACATCTTCGGATGTCTATCTCAACAATGGAAATGGGTGGGATGCCACCTCGACCCACGCGTGGATATTGCCTCATGACTCGGCCTTTGCGTGGGACAACGACATAAGTACTAATGTCTATTATGACTACGGATTGCGAACAGGGGACATTAACGGAGATGGCCTCACCGACCTTTTTCTCGGACACCACACAAACGCGGCACATACCAATCTACAGAACAGAATCTACTTTAATAACGGTGATGGAACATGGGCGACTTCTTCGGTGAGCGGCATTGCCGGTGGTGCGGCTTTCGCTTCGTTTTATGGAGTTGATACCGGACTGCGGTTAGTTGATGTTAATGGTGACGGACTCGATGATGTTATTTCCGCGACTCAAGGTGGCACTGTCTATATCAATACTGACGGAAATGGAACTTTTGCGGAAGACGTATCGTGGAGCGGCTCGCCGGTAGATTTTAATTGCACGGCGGGGGCTTCACAATGTGGAATCGGAGATATCGGTAGCCGTCTCGTCGATATCAATAGTGATGGGATTATTGATATTGTAAAGGCGGAAGATCCGAGTAATTTTGATAATTCAGACACAACTACTGACGGGGTATATCTCGGCAACGGCGCTGTTCCGGATCTTCTGAAGAAAATCACGCTCAATACTGGTGGTGTTATCACTGTTGGATACAAGCCGTCGACAGAATACGACGACAGTGGAGGTAATTTCATTAACCCAAGTTTGCCATTTGCACTCCAGACCGCGGAGACAGTCACCACAAACGACGGTTTTGGAGTAGTTGGTACGACCACGAACGCATACGGTGGCGGCGAGTATTACTACGAGGAACCGTTTATTCGCAAATTTGCCGGTTTTGCGACGACAACAGCGACAGATCCGTTGGGAAATGTAACTACAGCGTATTTCCACACCGGAACTACCACCGTGTCTTCTTTGGGAGAATATAGCGATCATGTGTCAAAGATAGGGAAACGGTATCGCGAGGAAGCCTATGACGATTCAAGCAACCTTTATAAGACAACCATTACGCGGTGGGAGAATGTTTCGCTCTCCAATGATCGTGATTACGTAAAGGCAACAACGACGCTTGAGCTTCTGTACGACGGAGATGCTGACCATCGGGATACGGCAGTGGTACATGCATACGATGATTCTAACGGCAATGTTGCGACAACGACCGAATATGGAGAAGTGTCAGGCAACAGCAATGGTTCTTTTACCGACACCGGCTCTGATACACGAA
>Ga0209211_10006803_pt1 | contig 16349 bp, 13 predicted proteins | sample RifGroA2_FD_183992 | JGI IMG/M metagenome (GOLD analysis project Ga0209211, IMG submission 183992) | Groundwater microbial communities from Rifle, Colorado, USA - Groundwater A2 (SPAdes) (version 2) | ecosystem: Environmental > Aquatic > Deep subsurface > Groundwater | place: Rifle, Colorado... | reverse complement strand
CACTCAATAAACACCCCCAGTCCTTTTTCCGGAATTGTTTTGAGTTTCTCAAAAGCGGCTTCTTCGTTTTCATGAATCGTCTCAACCGAATCGGCAAAATAAAAACGGGGGCGGGCTTCCTTATTTTCATAAATGGCAATCGGGATATTATAAGGCGGAAGAATTACTGTTTCAAATATTTTAGGAAATTTAATATTGTCAAACGGATATGAACTCACAAGATAGCGGACTCCGATAAAATTCAGAACGTTTCTTCTTCCTTCAAGTATTTTTATTTTTTCCATCGGAGGAAGAACAAAATTCGCCAGATTATCGCCCGACCAAACAAGATTGCTGCCCAGATGCCCCATCACCGGATTCATGCGACGGGTCGTCAGTCCGTCATACATTTCCGAACTATCTATGCCAAAAAGCACATTGGTATTCGCGAATGCCATTTCCGAATTAAACATGAAATTAGCATAAGGAGGAATTTTTCTATCACCCGAAGCCGCCGTAATCTTCTGAAACTCGGTAAAGCTTTTCAAAACCGATAGGGTTCTACCCTCCATTCCGTACTCTTTCAGGAATCGGGCCGTGTCAGGCACGCGCTCAAAAATTTTCATGGCAAATGTTTGTTCATACCACACCCAAACAAAAAGCATATTCAAAATCGTAACTATAGAAACCAGAGTGACAAAAATATTTTTTTCAATTCTTCCCTTACAAAATCGCCGCAAAAGAAATGCCGCAACGCCGATAAATAAAAGAGAGAAAATAAACTGCGGATTAAACAAATCAATAATCCTTTCTAACTGGAAAAAAGTTCTGTCAATATAGCCATAGTAATGCTCAATCGGAAGACCGGTTGTCTTAGGATAAATACGCGTTCTGAAATACTCCTTAAGATAAAATAGAATCGAACCGCGATAAAAAAAGAGAAAAATCTTGGTTGCTAAAGAAGCAAGAAAAAAAGATAAAAAAGCGTATTTTAAAAATACGGCAACGGCGCGGGCATATCGCAATGCCTCTCCGCGGCGCGCCATTTCAAGACCAAGACCAAAAAGCGCTGATGCCGCAAACCACCCGATAAACATTCCGCGAAACGGAAAATGAAAAAGATTAAACGGAAAAATATGATGAAGCGCCCAAAATAACCATGACCCGTTTAAAGAAAACAGGACGCTTCCGACAAACAAAACCAAAAAAAACCGCGCGTACGCGTTTTTCTTTGTCCAAAAATAACTGAAAAATAAAAAAATAAGAGGAAAAACACCGACATAAAAGGTGTCGTAAGATGATGGAATCAGCCAAATATTAAAATATGGAAAAAAAGATTTTATCGTATCCCCCCATAAAATTCCGCCTTCGGCAGCTTGCCAATGGGGCATGGCGGCCCTTTCTGACGATAACGATATATATATCATTGTCGGAATAATTTGGTATAAAGACGCGGCCGCCGCCAAAACACAGGCCAAAATATAAAAAATAATAAAACTGCGATTTTGTTTCCAGTTTCTAAAAAAAAGCGTATTGTTTTGCTCGTCCAAAAATAAAAGGAAAACAGCAAACAAAAGCGACGTGAGAGCGGAATATAAAACGTATTGAACATGAACAGCTAAAATCCCGTACCAGAACGCAAACGCGTATAAAAAACAGTAACGCATTTGGCAACGCCTCATCCCCCATACCGCGTAAAACAAAACCGGAGTGATAAAAAGGGCGTTGGATATGCCGACTTCCCAATTCATCTGCCACTGACTGAAACCATACACAATGCCACTGGCCAAAGCGGGCCAAAAACTTACACGGATATTTTTTAAAAATAGAAAAGTAAAAAACGAGGAAAAAACGAGGTTGAAAAAATTCAGCCAATTAACCGCCAAAGCCGAAGAAACCAACCGAAGAAAAATATGCGTAACGGGCGATAAATATCCGCCGCTAAAACTCGCGAATGAAGGAAACCCCGAATAAATATGCGGATTCCATAAAATTGAATCTCCGGAAAAAATCGCTTCACGGATAAAATGAAAATGCGCGTAGGCCCAGGTGTCCTGTCCCGCAAAAACCGTCCGCCCCGCCAAAAGCGGAAAAGATAAAATCAAAAAAGGCAGAACGCACAATAAAAAAGCGTCCCACCGCCGATTGCCCAATGTTTCTATTTTTTTAAAAATATCCTTAACCATTAAAGACATAATTACCCGGCCGCAAATTACTTTCCAAAAAAACTTGAAATTCGGCTATAGGATTATATTTTTCTAATGTCAGCACTTTCTTATCTTCTGCAATGTTCGCATAGCGCAAAAACGCGGAAACAACCACACCAACCATAACCCGCAAATTATCCTCTTTTATTTTAGTTGTCTTTCCCCTATAAACTACTGACGGATATTTAACCGCCGCTCCATCCTTAAAAGAAGCAAGAAAGTCAACCTTCATGCTCCCCGCCTCCATGCTTCGCGCTTTTTCTTTAGCTCTCAGGTCGCTCAATATCTCTATGGTCATAACGCTCCCTAAAGCAATAACGCAGTTAAGATAACTGTTGCTTATCTTCTTTACTTGCACTTTTACCTTTTTAAAATCGGATAATTCCGTTGAGTAAATAATCTCAAGGATATGCGGAAATAGAGCAGTACGCGATGAATAATGTTTCAACTGTTCATGGCTAAAAAACTGACTGAAATTAAACTTCACCCTCATGCACTCTCCCCCTTTTTTCATATCCTGAATGCATTTGCCTACAAGCCGCGTAACTTCTGAATAATGCCACTGGGAAGAAATGGCGTAATTAAGTTTAAACTTTTTCTGCAATTTTTTGATATAAGCAAGAGTTTTATCGTCCAACGCCACGGGTTTAGGCAAAACAAAATTTTTTGCGCCCGCCCGAGATAACTCTTCCAACAAGCCGGGAAGCGCGTCATAATGAACCGCAAGTTCAAATAAATCGCCGGCATCGGGTCTTCCATGCGTATCCAGCCATTCTGCCGCGCTCCCGCAAAGAGGAATGGAGCCCAAAACACCTTTAGCAAGCAACTTTCCACTGACTAGAGGGTCAATAACCGCTTTTATAAAACACGAACTATTATTGGCGTATTTAGGGGCAATAAGCTCTCTCCCATAGCGCCCCGCTCCGACAATAGTCACTTGTAATTGCTTGGCCATAAAATATACAATATTAACTTTTATAGTTTTTGCTTCCGTTTAAATAATCCTGTATCTCCTCGACAACTTTATCGGCCGCGGGTATGGCCGCGCTTATCTTTCCGGCAAAAATTGTCCAGAATCCGCCGCCGTGATAAAGCACTTCCGTCGGCCTAGCGTCATCATTATCCGTTTCCGGCAAAACTATTCTGGTGACATAAATTGAATACAAGTGCCTGCAATCCGCCATTTCCATGATAAATTCCTTCGCTTTATCAAGATATTTTTTAAACCGTTCTTTTCGCACTGCCTCAGAATCATAATACGAAACATCACGCTTAAAGGAAGGAAATCTTCCAAAGCTCCGCTCCAGCACCGATAACTCAACATCATACAGCAAATATTCGTCGGAAAATCCAAAAGGCAAAATGCCAAAAAACGGACCGTCAAAAATACCGCACCCCGTTCTTTTGCTCCACGGCACTTTCACCACCGGAACTTCGCATAACTCATATTGATATTCGCGTATTTCAAATCCGGCCATTTCTATAATCCTGTTTATATTACCGTAAGTCGCGTTAACAACCGCGTCATATTTCCTGCTTTTTATTTCCTTATCTTTTCGGACGCTAACCTCAAACCCCGATTCCGATGGTTTGATGCCTACTACCTCCGAGACAAGCAGTAATTCAATGCTTTCATCTTTCTCAATTATTGATTTAAGCGTTTTTCGGAGAATATTGGCATCATAAACTTTTTCCGGAACGCGGACCGCAAATTCTATTTTTTCTTTATTAAGAGTTATGGTTTCGGGAAATTCTATTGAATAAGACAGACCTATACGGTTACAAAATTCCAGATACGTTTCCGGATTTGTCAAACTTCCTTCCCTGGCAATGCAATAATAATGATCAAAATCATCCACAACCGTTTCCTTGAATAACCTTGTAAATGCTTTCTGATACACGTTTGATGATTTTGCCGTTGAATCACTTCGCGGATAATGATACCCCATATGAAGCCGGTTCTGATTAATGTAAGATGCTCCGGTCAGCACATCCGGATTTTTCTCAAAAATTGTCACCTTAAATCCGCGTTCGGCAAGCTGAAGGGCCGACATGCAACCAAAAAAACCGGCACCGATTACCGCGATGTCTTTTTTTTCCGGAACTTCAACATGAAATTCTTTTGTTGTCATATAAATTCAGGGAAAAAATTATTTCCTGTGAAAAACCAGAGAGAACCAAAGCGATAAAAGATACGGAATAAGCTTGCTTTCCCTTCCTAAAGAAAAAGTACTTTCCGCGTCCCTGGTCCATTTCACAGGAATCTCAATAACTCTGTAATTTCCTTTCTGTGCCCTGATAAGCATTTCCGCGTCCCAAAACCACCCGCGCCGTCCCGAATAATCATACCCCAATTCTTGTATTAAATTACTGATTGCGTCTTTTTTAAAACCCTTAAAGCCGCATGTATGGTCTCCTATCCTTGATCCGAATAAAATCCATAAAGCAAAATTATACGCCTTGCTCAAAACCAAACGATATGTTTCCCGTTCCGGTGTTATGCCCTTATACCGGGAACCAATTACAACATCATATCCCTGATTGATATTATCGGTAATATCAAGTAAATGTTTCAATTCGGTTGAAAGATCAATATCCATAAACGCAATTATTCCGTATTTCGCTTTCAAAAAAGAAGCCGCTAGATTCTCTCTGCGGGACGGTCCGTTATCATACCGGATAGTTCTTACGTTTTCCAACGACGCCGCTTTTTCTATCGCTTCTTTCGTTTCACGTCCGGATGTATCATCAACAAGAACAATCTCAAATTCACGATATTCCGATGAAACAAACGCGTGCACTATTTTAACATTCGCGACCAGCTGACCGGGATTGAAGTTATAGATCGGCAGAAAAATTGAAACAGGATAATTTCTCATATGAAATAGAATATATCATAAAAACCGCCACGAATCCAACAGTAAAACCGGACATGCTCAAAAAAGAAATCCGACCTTCTTTTTCATCATGTTTCCAAACTCCTCTACAATCGTTTTATAAGTAAACTCAAACTCAATCTCGTGTTCCCCTTCCGGCACGATTATTCCCATATATACGCTTCCAACGGTATAAATCGGTGTTTCAACGCCATCAACATAAGCTTTCCACCCCGGAAGATTGTTTTCTGAAAATACAAGGAATTGCGGAGTTTCAGAGCTGGTTTTAAGAATAGAAAGGGTGTTTTTCTTGGTTTTAACTTCAATCTCTCCCTTACCGTCAACAATTAATTTATCCGGACAAGGGTTAATTTGTAATTTAGAATTTATAATTTTGGATTTGTTTGGGATTTGGGATTTGGGTTGAAAGCCAATAACTTGGCTTTCAACGGGCGTAGCCCTGGAATTTGTCGAGGAGACAAATTTTGGGATTTCTCCGCTTGAACACTCTATAAATATACTAAGTCCTTCTTCCGGAATTGTTTTGAGTTTCTCAAAAGCGGCTTCTTCGTTTTCATGAATCGTCTCAACCGAATCGGCAAAATAAAAACGGGGGCGGGCTTCCTTATTTTCATAAATGGCAATCGGGATATTATAAGGCGGAAGAATTACTGTTTCAAATATTTTAGGAAATTTCATATTGTCAAAAGGATAAGCGCTTATAATATATCGGGTACCTGAAAAATTGAGTAAATTCTTTCTTGTAGAAAGAATTTTAACTTTTTCTTCCAATCTTTTATCTTCACTTGTGAGGGACGTGCCAACAGTGGGATGAGAAGCGCCTAAAGCCGCAATAATTCGCGACATGCGCCGCGACATAAGTTGATCAAAATAATCAATGCTTGAAACGCCAAAGTAAAGATTGGTATTGGCTTGCAAAAGCTCTTTCCCAAACGCATATGAAAGTTCCGGTGGAACTGGCTTGCGGTAAGGCGTAGAAAGGCGGAAAAATTCGCTCTGACCGGGCAAAAACGGAAGTATTCGGCCGTTCTCTCGTGTCCTTAAAAATTCAACGGTTTTTGACGGAAGAAAAAATTCTGACCGTGGAAGATATACATGGAAAAAGAAAAAGACAAAAATAAAATTAGCGGCTATAATGACGACAAAAAGCGGCTTAAAAACTTCGCGGTCGGAAGACCGGATAAAAACGCGAACGATCCACATTGAAATAAGAAAAAAGGAAAAAACAAAAAATACTTTCGGGTTTAAAATATCAAAGACCTGCCGGCCAAGATTAAAAATACGTTCAATATATTGGTGGTAGTGCTCAAGCGGAAAAAAAAGAGACGTTCGATAATAATGAATATCAAAATATCTAATCCCAAAAGCCAGAAGTCGCTTGCCAAAAACAAATGAGGCCACCCATCCCAAAAAGATACCCCCCCAAACAAAGAGTCCGCTCAAAAAAAAGATGCGCCATGTTCGACGAATACGACCGGCAAACTCTCCTGAAAAAAAACGGTCAAAACCAAAACCGGCAATAACCGCGGCGCCAAAATAAGCCACGAACATCCAGCGTTGATTGTAATTTAAAAAGGAAAGTCCGGGCAGAAAATGCAAAAAGGCGGCAATCGGAGAATACGCCATTGCCGCGCCCAAAGAACCAAGCAAAAAATAGGAAAAAAAACGAACAAATCGCGTACCCTTGCGCAAGGAAAAACCGATAATCACCAAAAAAAGTGGTAGGACTCCGATATATTTTTGTTCGCCCGGCCCCGGAAGAAATCTACCAAAAGAAGACCCGAACTCAATATAGGGCGAAAGGAGTTGTATGGCATCCATCGGCATGATCCCGCCCGAAGAAAAAGATGTTCCGCCGGAACGCGCTGAGGACTCAAGAGATACATATGCGGGTATAAAAATAATTGAACCTATCAGGAACGCAAGAATACTTATGACGCAAAAACATTTAACAGGATAAAAAATTTTCCTCCACCCAAAATCCCTGTGCGCCCAAGCTATCCAAAACGAAGAAATTCCAACAGCGATAAATCCTTCAATAACATAATGATAATGGCCGGCAAGCAAAATAGCCCCGCCCCCCAGACCGCCAAAGAACAGCCACCGCCATGATCCGGAATACGCCTTCCACAACGCGACAAAAAGAAGCGGGACCAGAGGTACCACGGCAACGATTGAATGGTCGTTTATAATGCGCCACTGTGAAAAAACATAGACAAGACCGCCAATATAGGCACCCCAAACCCCGACACCATGTAATCTCAAAAAATAAGCAGTAAGATATGCTGAAAAAATAAAATTAATGAAAATAATAAGAATATAAGCGTCAAAAAGAGAAAATAAGCGAAAAATAAGTTGATTCAGCGGAGAAAAAAACCCAAATGCCATACTGCTAAATGACGGAAAACCAGAAAAGTTATTGGGATTCCATAAAAAGGAATCGCCGACTTCTATACTTTTTTGAAAAAATGAAAAAGCCGGATAACCGTGAAAAAAAGTGTCTTCATGAAAAAAAATAGAATTCCAAAAAAGCGGGGAAAGCGCAAAAAAAATAGGCAGAGAAAGAAAAAAAACCGCTCCCAACGGTGTTCCTAAAAACCCTTCCATCTTCTGAAAAAACGGCGATTCTATAATATTTCTGGTCTTTTGCGCTATGGCTAAATATAACATTGCCTAAAAAATTAAAAATTACTTTTTTCGATGATCATTAATGATGTCTTTCACAATAAATTGGGGGCGGCGTTTTGTTTCTTCAAAAATTCTTCCGATATATTCCCCGATAATGCTTAATGAAAGCAACTGAACGCTACCAAGAAAAAGAATCGAAACAAGAAGCGTCATATAACCGCGGGGGCTTACAAACCCCATAAAATAAAGTATTACATATACAACGATGGCTATAAAAGAAATGATCACGGCAAAAAACGCTATATAAGAAACGAATTCCAGTGGAACATACGAAAAAGAAAAAATTGCTTTTTTTGCCCATCGGATATTTGAACGGATATTATTCGTTGATCTTCCGGCAAATCGTTCGGGCCTGAAATACGAAACACCGGTCTGGCGAAACCCCACCCACGCGCGTAATCCTCTGATAAACCGGTCCCGTTCGGGCATCTGATTCAACGCATCAACAACCCGCCTATCCATAAGTGAAAAATCCCCGGCATCCAGCGGAACCCGCACATACGAAAAATATCGAAAGAGCCGATAAAATAATTTATACGAAAAATTCATGTAGAGCGGAGCCTCGCGCTTGACTCGAACCCCATACACAACCTCAAATCCTTCCAGCCATTTTTTTACCATTTCGGGAATAAGTTCAGGAGGGTCCTGAAGATCACCGTCGAGAATCACCACCGCATCCCCCTGCGACTGCATCATGCCGCTCGTGAAGGCGTTCTGATTTCCAAAATTTATTGAGTGACTCACCACCGTCAATCGCGGATCTCGCTCCGCGAGATCTTTCAAAATATCTAACGCGTGGTCAGGACTTGCATCGTTAACATAAATAATTTCATAATCAGATGCGATATCTTTGAGAACTTTGGAAAGACGATCATACATCGCCCGAACGCTTCCTTCATCTCTATAACAGATGACGACTACGGATATTTTTTTTGAAGTAAGATGCGCCATATTAAATAAGACCTAAACCAATATCATTTTTTTTACTTAAAACTTTTTTAGAAAAAAGGGTTGATGCCGCCTTCCTTCCGATAGCGTTCAAAATGAATTTTACCAACTTATCGTAAGATAAACCGTTGATACTCCGAAGATATGTTTGCGAACCGACTATGCTGGTATAGGTATCACGAACGCCAAGACGGCGGAACAAAAGACCGTTTACCGGATTTTCCGCAATGACCTCGGCGACTGCGCTGCCGAGTCCTCCAATAATATTATGCTCCTCAAGAGTGAAAATACGTTTCGTTTCTCGCGCAGCTTTCTCTATGAGCTTTTGATCAATCGGTTTAATCGTATGCATGCTGATGAGGCGCACGCTAAGTCCCGCGTTTTTACGAAGAATTTGAGAAACCGTTTTTCCGGTCTCAAGAAGCGTTCCTGTCGCGATAAGCGCCAAATCTTTCCCATCTTCAAGAACAATGCCCTTTCCCAAGGTAAATTTTAGCGGTTTTTGATGGATGCGCGGTTCTCCGGATTTTCCAAGACGGACATAAACGGGACCATTGGTATGCGCAGCGGCCAAAATCGCGCATTCTACCTCAATCGGGTCGCCGGGGCAAATAATCGCTATTCCGGGAAGGGTTCGCATAACTCCGATATCTTCAAGAGAATAATGTGTCGTGCCAAGCGGCCCATATCCGAATCCCGAACCCGCCCCAATAAGTTTCACATTGGCATTGCTTTCCACGACATCAACTTTTATTTGTTCAAAACAGCGTTCAGTCACAAACGGCGCATGCGAGTACACAAAAACAATTTTTCCGACCGAAGCAAGACCGGAAGCAACGCCGACCATATTCGCCTCTGCCGCCCCCATATTAAAAAAGCGGTCGGGGAACTCATCCCTAAAATTTTCAAACATCATAAATCCAAGGTCTCCGGTCAACAAAAAGATCCTCTTATCCCGGCGCGCAAGCTTCATTAATGTTGTAACAAATGCATTTCTCATACCCTAAGGTTTTCAATCTCATCAAGAGCTTTATCAAGTAGCTCATCAGTTACATTAAAATAGTGCCACTCAATTTTGTCTTCCATGAAAGAGACCCCCCTCCCCTTGCTGGTGTGGGCGATCAACACGCTCGGTTTTCCTTTCTCAAAAGGAACTTTACTGAATGCCCGAAGAAGGTCATTCATTGAATGACCGTCCGCTTCTTTTACGACCCAACCGAACGACTCCCATTTTTTTCGTAATGGCTCGAGATTCATAACGTCCTTTGTTCTTCCAAAACTTTGAATTTTATTGTAGTCCACGATCGCTACGAGATTATCAGCCCTGAAATGCGCGGCCGAAAGCACTGCCTCCCAAACGCTTCCTTCGTCAAGTTCGCCATCCGAAAGCATAACAAAAACACGATATGATTTTTTATCATGCTTTGCGGCAAGCGCCATGCCAAGCCCGACAGAAAGACCGTGACCCATAGAACCGGTCGTTGCCTCAATCCCTGGCATGGTAAACCGGGTTGAACACCCCATCATGGCCGAACCATCCGTGTAATGTTTCATAAGATGCGACTTTGGAAAAAAATTCCTTTCCGCGAGCACCGCGTACTGCGCGGCCACTCCCCAGCCCTTGCTCATAATAAAACGATCGCGGTTAGGATGTTTAGGGCTTTTAGGCCAAACCCGCATTGCTCCACAATACAAAGACACTAAAATATCAACTGTTGAAAGGGCGGACCCGATATGCGCTGATTTTGCCCGATGTGACATTAAAAGAATGTTCTTACGAACCTCTTTTGCTGTTTCTTGGAGTAACTTTAAAGAATGTGCTTTTGGGGTCATGTAAAACTTGTTTTTTATATATGGTTTTATACCCTTCTTTGCTTGGAGAAACACCTAAAACAAACACCTGTATTTAAAAAGCATATCAAAATAGCGCCATGCTTGCAACACAAAATATTAAGAATGTTTACGCGTTTTTCTTAAAGCCCTCTCTACTTGAGAAACGGCGCTATAAAGCAAAAAAGGATTAAGCGAAAAAATAATGTAAGAAAATATGGATAGTAAAATTCTGACTTTTTGCCATACATAACTCGTATAATTTTCTTTGGTTCCGCAAATGGCGCAATTTGTAAAAATCATAGCAAATCTTTTATTAATTCTTCAACGCCTTGCTTATTAAAACAAAAATTGAATCTGGCAAAAAATTAATTAAGCGAAAAAGGGCGGTTGAAAAAAATGGAAAATAATATTCGGTTTTTTTGGATTTTAACGCGCCTGCAATAAACATAGCGGCATCTTCGGGGCCGGCCACGAAAAATTTTTGGGAAATTATGTTTCCGGAATCATCTCTTTTTACATGAACGGACATTGGAGTTGCCACCGGCCCGAAATAAATTATTTTAAAAAAAATGCTCTCTCTTCTATAATGAAGAGCCAGACCCCTGAAAGCCATTGCCAAGGCCGTCTTTGATGAAGAATACGATACGCGCATGAAATCCGGCCTGAAAGCCGACACGGAAGAAATGGCCAAAAACTGTCCTGATTTTCTTTTTAAAAAATCCCCGATAAATTCCTCAACAAGGGTAGTCGCTCCGAATACATTGGTTTTAAAAACTTCTTCAAAAATGGTTTCGCTAAATTCAGGCCTCGTGTCTTCTTTGAAGGCCGCCGCATTTAAAACAACCGCATCCGGCAAAAAGTTTTTCCGCCTCATTTCAGAAACAACTTGTCTAACCGCCGCTTTGTCGGAAACATTGCAAACATTATAAAAAAAATTGCCGGATTTAATTTCCGATGAAAGTTTTTCCAACTCTTCCCGCCTGCGAGCCACCCCCCAAACCACATGGCCCTCTTTTATCAAAAATTTTGCCAGCTCCCGGCCAATGCCGGAAGAAACGCCGGTAATAAAAACATCCATGGCTCATAATATACCAAAAATTTTAAAAATTACAAGCGGCGCGGACTTTACAAACGGTAAGGATTATGCAACTAATACATTTAGACCTTTTAAACAACAAAAGAGAGTAAAAAATGCCGCTGGTAACGCTGATTGCTCATAGGAATACTCCCGGCAAAGAAAAGACCAAAAAGTTAATTGAATTTTTTGCTGCCGCTGGATCAATTGCCAAAAAGCATCAGCTAAAAGCCAATTATTATAATTTCATAATCAGTACAAACGTTGGTGAATGCTCGATTGTCAACCTTGACTATACCCAAAAAACCGTTGAATTCGTTTTTGCCCCGCACTCAATTTACGAAGGACATGACAGAGAAAGAATAACATTGGAGATGGAAAAATTCATCAGGTTCGCGCATGAACTGGCCCAGGCCACCGGCTATGATATAGTGATTCAAAAGCCTCTTTATTATGACCAAGACCGGTAATACACCGGTTTTTTTCTTTAAGCAACACCGAGTGTTGCTTATACAGGTCTGTTGCCAAGCCGCTTAAAACATGATACCAATAATAGCAACACTATGCTCATTTACAAAAAGGGATGGCAATGCGCTTTGATACTGACGCGGTTCACGGCAAATATGACCCGGGAGAGCACCGGGGAAGCCTTGTGCCTCCGATTTATCAGAATGTGGCCACATTGCTTGACGATTGCAAAACTGCCGAACTGATTTTTGGAGGCCAAAAAGAAGGAACCAGCTACATCCGCTACGGACATGAAAACTCCGCCATACTTGAAAAGAAACTTGCCCTTCTTGACGGCGGAGAAGACGCTTTGGCTTTTGAAACGGGAATGGCCGCAATCTTCTGCCTCTTCTTCCACATTCTCGGAAAAAACGGGCATTTGGTTTCCCAGCGGAGAATTTACGGCGGCACTTCCGTTCTTTTTTCCAAATTTTTTCCAAGGATGGAAAACAGCGTAACCTTTGTGGAAAACGCTCTTGACATTGAAGAATGGAAAAATGCTCTGCGTAAAAATACTAAAGCGGTTTTTGCGGAAATGCCCGCCAATCCGACACTTGATGTTTCCCCTCTTGAAAAAATCGCGGAATTTTTCCAAAAAAAGAATATTCCGGTTATCGTTGACAGCACCTTTGTGACACCCGCATTATTCCGTCCTATTGAATGGGGCGCTGAATTTGTCGCGCGCTCTCTTACCAAATACGAAAATCCGGGGGGCACTAATTCCGGCGGTATAATCGTCGGTCCGCGCAAAACCATTGATATTTTAAGAAAAAACGAATACCGCGTTTTAGGCGCGACCATCTCCCCTTTTGACGCTTGGCTTTGCAATTTGGGACTTGCCGGACTGGGCATTAGAATGAAAAAACAGTCGCAAACCGCTTTGAAAATCGCCCGCTTTCTTGAAAAAAGCAGGGGAGTAAAAAAAGTTTACTATCCACTTCTACCGAATCACACCGGATACTTCCTTGCCAAAAAATATTTTCCGGACGGAGCCGGCGCGGTTGTATCGGTGGAACTTGAAGGACCAAAAGAAAATGCCGTCACCTTCGCGGAATCGCTAAAAATCTTTTCCCTGGCGGTGAATCTCGGCGATATCCGGTCTTTGATAATTCCTCCGGCGGCAACAACTCATTCCGGCCTATTGCCGGAAGAAAAAACTCTTGCCGGAATTTCCGATACCTTAGTGCGGCTCTCCTGCGGCCTGGAAGACCCGGACGACCTGAAAGAGGACTTGGAACAAGCATTGAGAAAAATATAAAAATAATCCCCGCTTTTTAAAGCGGGTTTTTCATTTTCATAAACAATGATATTCCCTGAGCTTGTCGAAGGGTTTACCTTTTTTGTAGCCCTTCGACTCGCACGGCTCGCTCAGGGAATAATATATTATTGCCTGAATTTATCGAAGGCATACCCTCAAAAAAATTTACGGCTTAAATTTTTTTATGGTATCAACCACATATCTAAACTCCTTTTTGGTCATCGTCGGGAAATAGGGCAAAGAAACAATATGCCGCCATACCCGTTCGGCAACGGGAGTAACCGGCTTGACTCCGGCTTTTTTCAAATAAGAATGGTGATAAATCGGCTCAAAATGAACGCCTGTGGTAATACCGCGCGAGGCCATAAAATCAATGAATTTATCGCGCTCCCGAACCTGAACGATATAAAGCCACCAGCCGGTTTTGGTATACGGTTTCTCGCGTGGAATTTTCAACCACGAAATCCCTAAAAGTTCTTTGTTATACATTTTTCGCAATTTGTCTTTTTGCGCCAGCATCCACGGAAGTTTTTTAAACTGCGCGAGACCGATAGCGGCCTGAATATCGTTCATATTATATTTCCATCCGAGTTCGGCAATATCATATCTCCACGAATAATGCGCTTGCCCTTGAAACCGCCGCCAGGTATCAAGGTTCGTGCCGTAAAATCGAAGACGGCGCAGCCGTTCCGCAAGTTTAGAATCATTCGTCGTTACCATTCCGCCGTCCCCGGTCGTCATGTTTTTTTTTGCTTCAAAACTAAAACATCCGGCATCTCCCAATGAACCGGCCATTTTGCCTTTATAAAGCGTTCCGGTCGCGTTCGCGCAATCTTCAATCACAAAAAGTTTATACTTTCGGGCGATTTTTAAAATTTTGTCCATATCGCAGGCATGCCCACCGAGATGAACCGCGATGATTGCTTTGGTCCTCTTGGTTATCTTTTTTTCAATATCTTGCGGAGCAATGCAAAGCGTATCTTCTTCAACGTCGGCAAAAACCGGCGTGGCGCCGTTGAACATAACGGCGCTCGCGGTCGCGGCATGCGTAATCGGCGGAACAATCACCTCGCCTGAACGTATGCCAAGCCCCTGAATCGCAATATGCAAGGCCGCGGTACAAGAAGTAACGCCAACCGCCTCTTTTGTTCCGACAAATTCCGCGAATCGCTTTTCAAATTCAACAGTCCTCGGCCCCATGCCCACCCAGGCGCTTTTAAAAACCTTGGCGAGTCCGCTAAGTTCTTCTTTTCCCAAATATGGTTTGAATAAAGGAATTTTCATCATGCTTATCATAATACATCACGCTTTTCCACAAAACAAGGTTACACCAAATAAAATCCCAATCCAAGGCTAAGCATTATACAAGGATTAACCTTAAAATTTTCCGCCTCCGCCAGAGGCGGAAAAGGCAACGCCTCTGGCGGAAAAAAGCCGCCCTAAGGCGGCCTTAAAAATCCCTAAAGCGTTCGAACGACGCCGGGCTATCCCTAAAATTTTAGAAAAAAAGTGCCTGACACCGTTATTCCGCAGTTATCTGCTGAATGAAAACGCGTTACTCTTTTTCAAGAAACGCAATGATATATCGGGCATAATCGTTGTATTCCTGTATTGCCTCGCCTATGCTTTTTCGGAGCATTTCCGGATCGATATTATTATATTCATGTACAAGCGCATTCCGCAGACCGGCGCTCGGCGCGATTTTCTCCGCGAATTCTTTGGGATATGCTCCGGCGTCGGCAAGTTTCAAAAAAGTGTCCCGATACGTCAGTGTGCCTACCGTGATGTCTATTTTTTCGGCGATAATGTGCTGATTAATATCAATTGCCCGGCTGATAAGCCGTTCCAAATATCTTTCCACAGCCGCATGTTTGCCCGGATCGCGCGCAATTTCATCAATGCTAAGACCCTCAAATTCTTTTAGGTATTCGAGATCTTTTTGGTTCAAAAAAAGTTTTCTTTGTATAAATTCTTTATTGAGCACTATGATGTTATTGCCTGAGCCGAGTCGAAGGCCTACATTACTGTAACCCTTCGACTCCGCTGCGGCTCCGCTCAGGGAATAAAATATATTATTGCCTAAGTTTATCGAGGGCATACCTTTTCGCAAGCGAGCGGATGCTTTTTTTCAGCAAGATAAGCTCAAGCGCGCGAAGATCGCGGCTGTCCGTAAAAACGCGATAAGCGTATGCCTTGAATTCTTCATAATCTAGCGCGTCACCGAAAAGCAATACGCCGGTTTTAGTCACTTCGTATCTAAATAGCGCATCAGCCCGTTCAAGGGTTTTTATATCAAGTTCGCGCTTTTGATTATCTCCGAAGATGCCAGAAAATTCTCCATGCAGTTCCAGAACCTCAGGAAACAAAAGACGGTCTTTTCCGAGAAGCGCTATATCAACGTCACTTCGTTCATGCGCCTTCTCGACCGCCTGCGAGCCATGAAGAATAATAAAACGCAAATCATGCTTCTGCCCGATTTCTTCTATTTTTTGTTTTTGCTGATTCGTTAAAACCATATTACCATATTTTTCTACTTAAAAAGCTTCTGGTATTCTTTCAAAAAAAGAATAACAACGCCTCCCCCCTTTAACTTTTATTTTGGGAATAGTAGCAGTTGGCATATTTACAATGATAATCCGAAAAAACCAAAAAGTCAATCCCGTTAGAGGTCTAACTATGGCTCGTGTTTGAATTCAGCGCAAGACGTAAGTCGGCTTCGCCTTTCTGCTTTATAAAACATTCTTTGCTGGACCTCTAACGGGGTCAACAACAAAAACCAAGCCGCCGCCATCGGGCGGCCTTAAAAAAATCTCTAAAATTTTCTAAAATTTTAGAAAAAAAGGTACCTGACACCGTTATCCAATAATGTAGGCCTTCGACAAGCTCAGGCAATATATTTTATTCCCTGAGCGAGCCGCGCGAGTCGAAGGGTTACAATAATGTATAGAAAAAAGGTA
>Ga0209211_10006802_pt1 | contig 16351 bp, 13 predicted proteins | sample RifGroA2_FD_183992 | JGI IMG/M metagenome (GOLD analysis project Ga0209211, IMG submission 183992) | Groundwater microbial communities from Rifle, Colorado, USA - Groundwater A2 (SPAdes) (version 2) | ecosystem: Environmental > Aquatic > Deep subsurface > Groundwater | place: Rifle, Colorado... | reverse complement strand
ATTCAAAGAAAAAGTTTAACCGTGCCGATTTTAATTCATGCTTTTTATAATGTGGTCGTAGTGCTTTCTTTTATATAAAAAATTATTTCCGTTCCTACTTTTATCTCTTTTAAATACGGTTTTTCAATCTCTGAAAAGTCGTCAGGAAAACCAATAACAACGGAATTTTTTAAATCTTTTCTGTTATTTATATCAAAAATAAATTTATTAAACTTTTCTACTTGACCAAAACCATATTGATCGGCAGAGGATAGAGATGACTCTTTTTGATAAATTTCTGGTGGGTAATTTAGATAAAAAAGAAGATAAATATATGGTTGGCCATTTTTTTTAGTGATATAAAATTTGTCGAAGCGATTATAGTTAGTCTTAATATAGTTTGATAATTCTTTATATCCAGCTTGCCAACTACGAAGGACAACGGCCCTTTTTGGATAGTGATTGAGATAAAAGTCCCATGAATAAAAACTAAAAAACAAGAAACAAGGAATAAGAAACAAATAAAATATATATTTTTTATTAACAAAATTGATAACTCCATAAGCAACAATTATTGAGATTGGTATAAAGATGAAGATTGAACGGGTGATTGATCCGCCAGCCCAAGATAAAGCGGCTGAGATAGGAGAAAATAGAAACATTGATAAAATTAAATAACGCCATTTTTCTTTGTTTTTAAATAAATAATACAACCCAATAAAAATAAATAAATATTCAAGAGTAGTAATCGGTGAAACTCCAGGAAATCCAAAACGGACATTTTCATCGCCATTGATGACTAAAAATTGCGGTGAAAAATACTTTAAATATTCCAAACTTAGGTCTTTGACTCCAACAGTTAATTTGTTATAAAACAAACGATTTCCACCTTCACTACGTAGTTCATTAATTTTTAGAGAGAAACCAATGTTGTTAAAAAATAATAAGTTTTGAATGCGAGTGGGTTTATAGATAAGATCGGTCATGACAAAAAGAAGTATGACCACGACAAATGTTAAGACAGTCAATTTTGACAACTTTTTTTTAAAAGCAAAAAATAAAAATAAAAGAAAATAAAAACCAGCCCAGAGACGGGAAAAATGATAACCAAACAATGATAATGAAAAATGAAAAATGAAAAATGAAAAATTTAAAATACTTTGTTTTTTAATTAACCTAAGAAAAAAATAAGCAGTTAAGGTAAGAAAGAAAACCGTTAAGTAGCCTTCATGGGCTTGACGGCCAAGAAGTTGTAAGCCAGGAGCAAAGGCGGATAAAAAAGCGGCCAGTAAAGAAATTCTTTTTTTATTAAATAATTCTTGAGTTAATAAATAAATAACAATTGGAAAGAAAAAAACAAAAGGAAAATTTACCATTCTAATACCAGTTTCTGTCAGTCCAAATACTTTAATAAATGGAATAGCTAGATAAGTAAGAAGCGGTAGTTTATAGTCTCCAAAAGACTTAAATCTTAAAGGTATAAAATTTCCGTATTGATCTTTGCCGGTTTTTAAAATAGAGTAAGCGTCATAAGCATTGGCTGCTTCGTCGGCGTTTAAAGCAGGAGGAGAAACATTCATTTTATATAGAAAGAGAGTAATGGAGAGGAAAGAGATTATTACCAAAATTATTATTGATGAATATTTTTTAAACATAGTATTATAAAAAGCTCGGTACCGTATTTTTCGACCGCCTCACCCCAAAGGGGCCCCAGGCGATTGTCTCAAAATACTGGGTACCTCGCTTTTCTGTTTATTTAAAAGCGAAGCTGAGTGATTTTTGCGACTTTTTAGTTTTTCGTCAAAAATTGCTCAGCGAGCTTTTAACTTTTAAACTGGCCTAATATCTCTTTATCACTTTTAATAAATAATTTTACTATCTTTTTTCTTGCTTGTAAAATCTTAGGTAATCTTATAAGTGCATCAAAAAATCCCGGAATAAAAATAAATCTTGGAATATTAAATAGATGTTTTAAAATAAAATCTTGGTCTGTTAAATTTTTCCAGTGAAAAATTAGTTGGTTACGAAAAGCGGTTTTTAATATTCTTGATTTGTCAAAATACTTACCAATAGTTGATTCATGATGATGCTCGACTTTAATACTAGGATCATATAAAATTTTATATCCTGCCTTCCAAGCCCTATAAGATAGGTCAATGTCCTCCCAATAAAAAGGATTAAACAATTCATCAAGCAGTCCCAAGTCAATAAACAACTTTTTTTTAAAAATTGAAGATCCGCCTTCGGCCCAGAAATTAGAAATTAGTTGTTGGTGATTAGTAATTGATTGTTGGTTATGATTAATTAAACCATTTTCAAAATAACTCCTATTTGCTCCGACGATTTTTCCCTCTTTTTCTATCTGGGCAAAACCAACAGCGAACAATTTACTATCGGTCTTGAAATGCTTTAAGGCAGTTAAGAAAGAATCATCTCTTAAAACAACGTCAGAATTCATAAGAAAAATATAATTTCTTGTTGCCTTTAAAACACCACGATTTACATTTTCGGCAAAACCTAAGTTTTTTTTGTTGTTAATAACAATAGATTCTGGATAAATTTTTTGTACAGGTTTCGAAATATTTTCCAGTGGGTAATCATTCATCACAATCACTTCACAACCTTCAAAATACTTTTTATTTATTTCTAAATATTGATAAAACATCTCGTAGTTCTTATAGACGGGTATGATGATGGAAATAGGGTATTTCATAAGGGACTCTCTTTATAAGGTCCGTCCTTATAAGGACGGACCTTAGTTAAATTCAAAACCTTGTCTCTAAACACTTGATAAGAAAAGTTTTCTTTAACAAACTGCTTTCCGTTATTTATGATATTTCCCTTTAAAGTATCATTCGAATCAACTTTAATCATTTTACCAATCAATTCATCAACATCAGAAAACAGAAATCCGTTTTTGCCGTCTTTGATTAATTCTTTCGGTCCGCCGGCAGAATAACAAAATGCCAGACAACCGGAGGCTATAGCCTCCAACGGAGCAATACCAAAGTGTTCAACTAATTCAGGATTTTTTTCTTCATCTACTCCGTATCCGGTAAAGTGCCAGAAATAGTTTGAAAGTCTATAAAGTTCGTAAAGTTCATAAAGTGATAAATTTGGCTTAAAAATAATTGAGAAATCATCATTAGCGATCTGTTTTAGTTGGTTAAAATACAACTGATCCTCTTTTTTTAATCCACCGACCAAAATTAATTTATATTCCTTAAATTCTGTAGATTTATTTTTTAATTTTTTGAAAGTCTTAATGATTTCTTCCTGGTTTTTGCTGTGAAGATGAGGGAAAAATCGCCCAACTGACAGAATAATTTTTTCTTTTTTGTTTTGGTTATTGACAAACAATTTATCGTCAATATACGGCGGAATAGTAATAGGATTAATAGCCCATTTGGTTAACCACTTTGTTGTAAAAGGTGAATTGCTAATAAATTTATAATTCCATAATTTCAAACTGTTTAAAAAATCTAAGTTATAGAGTCTTTTATTCGGAACCATACAAAAAACAAAATTGTTTTTAGCACTAGAAAAAAAATAACTACCATTGGTAACGTAGAAGAAATAGTCAAAAGTTCGTAAAGTTTGTAAGGTTTTTAAAGGAGAGAAATTGTTTTTGAATATGTTGGGTAAAAACTTTATAGAGTCGATAAACCGAAATGAAAAGCGGTTTTTAATTTCTTTTGTTAGATTTTTATCCCAAAAAATATTTACTTCATATCCTTGTCCGGCAAAAACTTCTAAAATCGAAAGAATATGCTTTTCACCGCCACCCAAGGTGTCAAGATAAGGATCATAAAGAGCGACCCTTTTTATTTTGTTTTTCATATAGAAAAAGATAAGTGATTGTTTTTGAAAAAGCTTGATAGATTGATTCAATTATACCAAATGGCCCGTCAAGAAAACCTAAGTTTTTGATAAATCGTCGATAAAATTCCGCCAGATATTTACGAAAAAAAATTCCTGTTCCTGAGGTTTTTTTAGCTTTAAATAACAAATCAGATTCTATATCTTCAAAAATAACAGTTTTTTTAACCATATTATTTAAATCTCCATGGAAATAATGAATCAGAGGATTATCAAGATATCCAAAGTCACCTTTTATTTGAGGGGTAGAATGAATTCGTTTTGGCCAGCCGACAAAATATTTTTTATTAATTAGTCTGATTTGATAATCCGGCCACCAACCACCGTGCTTAAGCCATTTGATACCAGCGAAAATGTTCTGACGGGGAATTTTGTAATGAGAGAATTGCGAATTACGGATTATGAATTTAATTTCATCTGCGAGTTCTTTTGTGATTCTTTCATCTGCGTCCAGAATAAAAACCCAGTCGGCCCCGGATTTTTTAATTCCAAATTCCCTTGCAGGTTCGACATAATTAGATTTTGGGAAATTGAAAACTGGAACTTCCAGAGTTTTAACAATTTCAATCGTATGATCATTACTTTCCATATCAATAGCAACGATTTTATCCGTTAAAAGCCAAGCTGACTCAATACAGCCTTCTATATTTTTTTCTTCATTCTGAGTGTGGATGACAACAGAAACATTCATATTTGTTTCCAAATCTCAAAACTAACATTATTAGAAATTTTATGTCTTAATTCTAATCGACTATTTTTTGGTATATTTTCTTCTCTCCATTTATTGAGCCGGAATTGATAAGAATCATTTTCTACGATATAGTAACATTGATTTGATATAAAATCGTTCGAAGGATATTTCAAACCAGTTTTTTTTATTTGATAATTTATTAAATAGTTGTAAGTAAAAGGAATTGCTGGTGGGGTGTAAATTTTTAGACAATAATCTTTTTTATTAACTTGGGCTGACAAATAATCAATTGTAACTTCAGCTTCTTTAAGACCGATAATCTCCACAGGGGTATTTTTAAGAGTATTAAACAACACCAAAATATTAAAAATAAAAAAAATTAGAAAAACTAAAATAGACAGTATTTTATTGTATTTACTTAATAAGTAAAAACCTACTAAAATGAACGTTAAAATTACATATTGAATTCCTTCATAATAATTAGTCCAGAAATTATCTTTATAAAGAATGGAGAACAGGAATAATAAAACTGTAACGAACATTAAGAAAAACAACGCTTTTATTTTTACTAATTTTTTCCTAAAAATTAATAAAACAATGATTGTTAAAACACCAGTTATGATAGAAAAATAAATATTTTTATCATTGAAAATTGATAAGTAGTAATTCCAAAAAAGAGTTAATCTATCCGAAATAGTAATTAAAAGTGGTCTTGGGTTATGAAGTTTTGGGTTAATAAAAAAATTAATAATTGTTTTCGTTTGTAAAAAGTGATTTTTTATTTCAAAAAGAGCTCGTGGAATAAATGGAATCGCTAAACCGATTAACAAGAAAACCCAGTTTTTTAAATAAAAGAGTTTGCTTTTTGTTGAAGGAAAAATAACTAATAGTAATAGATATATAGGAATAATAAATAAACCGAAGGCGACTTCAAATTCAAAAATGAATCCAAGGTTTAGTCCTAACAATAAAAGTAAATATTTATTAATATTTTTATTATCAAACAAATAAAAAGTCAAGATAATCAATCCAATAATAAGGCTGGGAACAATAATATTGTTGCTGACAAAAAATGATAGAGGAACAAAATATTGAGATATAGAGACGATAGACATAAAAAAAAGTCCGGTTATAAAATTAAATCTTTTATTAATAAAAGAGAAGAAAAGCAAGTTAAACAGTATAGATATTAAAAAAATGAAAATATAAAAACCAGTTGGCCAACCATTAAAGATTATGTAAGGAATCAATAGAATATAATACCACCAAGCTCCATGAAATAAACCCATAATACCTGTGGCTGGACCAATAAAAGTCAGTTTTCTTTCATTTATAATCTGGGCAACCTTTAAAAAATCCCTTCCTTGATCATAAGTATAAGGAACTGTTCTATTGATAATAGGCATGATTCTGAGATAACAAAAAATAAAGAAAATTATTAAGAAAAATCCTATTTTTAGCCATTTAGACATATGACATTTTATCAAAAAATTATCGAGTGGGTAACTCATCCAACGGATTGATTTTATAATAAGACGGCATATATAAATCTATCTTGAAGGGTAGCACTTGCTCCTTCATTCTTATTTCTATTTCACAATCACCAATTTTAATTAAATAAAGATCGTCATTATCGATTAGGGGAAATTTACAACTTGATGAAAAAACAATATTATCAATTTTAAATTGTTCACCGGCAAGACTTTTCCTAATTTTTTTCACATCCGTCTGGGTATAAAAATCATAAAGTAGGATTGTTTCTTTTGGTTCTCCATTAAAAATATAGATATTTCTATATTGATCCTTTAATGAAGAGATTGTTTCTATCATATTTTTTTCCGGTCGATGCCACTGTTCTGCTGAAGCGGACTTAATTGTAACCTGAAATATAACCAGGAAAAACAGGAATGAAATAAAATATAAGCAAGACGAAAATAAAACAATATATCTTTTGTTTTTTATTAATCCGTCAAGAAGACTATATAAACCGACAGCAATAAAAAAACTATAAGGAATAATAATTAGTAAAGTGCGAACCGCAATATTTGGAGAATCAACCATTAAGGCGTTGGGAATAGGGGAAACAATCAAAAGAAGAAAAAACAGCAAAGGAACCGATAGATTTTTTTCAAATATTTTTTTGATGTTAATTAATCCAATAATAAGAAAAACGCCATCAAATAAATAAAAAAGACCGAAATAATTAGTTCCATAGATTGGATGAGGATCACCTTTGATAAAAAGATAAAGCGGATTAAAAACAAAAACATATTTTTCTAGAGAAGTAGCGATTAAAGCGGTTATTTTATTATGTAAAGCACTAATTATAATTTTTGGTCCATTACTTAATGATCGATCAAAATTTACCTGACCGGTCAGAACTTTTAAGTTCAAAGGCAAAATCTTTTCACTAAGACGGTTTTGAAAAAATTTTGATCCGGGAAAAAGGTAAAGGGAAAGAAAAAAGACAAAAAATATTAACATTGACATGGAAAAATTTTTCACTATTAAAAAAATATTTAATTTTTTCTTTTCATAAAGTTCTTTGGCAATCAGAGCGACAGTTAATAATAATGGGAAAACAGTTTTTATACCCATGTAGGAATTAAATGACAAAAAAGAAAGAATAATAAACAAAAAATATTTTAATTTTGGTTTAATTTTTATCAATAATATGTAAAAAGATAACAAATAGAACATCAAGGCAATAGGAGAATCAAAAGCGGACATAGCCGATAAATATGTAAACCAAGGGGAAAAATTTAAAACCATAAAACTAATCAAAGATAAGGTTTTATTTTTAGTTAACTTATTAACAATAAGGTAGAAAAGAACAGGAATAAAAGAATTTACAATTGCATAAGGAAATCGCCCGGTAAAAATAGATTTACCAAAAAAATTAAAAAAAATACTACCAATATAAACTAAAACACCAGAAGTAGAGTTAAGAATCCCCGAGGTAAAAAAAAATCTTTGCGAAAAAATATCAGTCCCGCTTTTGGCAAAAAGATAGGAGTTGATAAAATAATCAGCTTCATCATGAGTTATTGAAGGATGTCCATGATATAAAAATATCAGACGAGTTAAAAACGAGACGATGTATAAGATAAAAATCATTTTATTGACCTAGCAAATAATTTTTTATTAAATGAACCTTGGTTCGGAAAGGCGCATATTTTAAACCAAAAATCAGGCGATTTTTTCTTTGATATTTTTGGTGGATAGGAGAGCCAGAACCACCGGTTGACTGAGCGTTTTTGTGATAAATAATAATTTTTGGATTGTAAAATAATTTAAATCCGGCTTTTTTTGCCCGCTCACAAAAATCAGAATCTTCAAAATACAAAAAATATTTTTCATTCCAAAAGCCTACCTTATCAATAACCTGTTTGTTAAAAAAAAGCATACAGCCGGTGATAAAATCGGTTTCTTCAAATTTTTCATATTGTTTGTTATCAACTTTATCAACACCTCGATGTATAGATGTGACATTATTCCAGTCATTAATTCCTCCTGCATACCACAAGACTTTACCGATATCTTTTTTTTGATATTTTTTGTGGTATTCGTATCCCGGCGCATAATAAATTTTGCCACCAAAAATATTACTCCTTTCAAATCCTAAATGGGCTTGTATGGAAAAGTTCCGGTCAAAAAAAACATCATTATTAACAGCACAGAACTTACCCAGACCTTTTTTTAGAAAATACTTGGTTCCCATGTTGATCCCATAAGCATAACCTTTATTAGGGAGGAGTTTCAGAACCACTTTCATTGGATACTCTTTATCTATTTTGAAAACTTCTTTTTTGGAAGAAACATCAGCAATATAAACAGTTAAATCATTGGCGTTTTTTACAGTAGCGAGAGAATCTAGAAATTCACGAGTGAGTTGGTATTGATTATAGTTGACAGTGATGAGGCCGATCATAAGTTTAAAGTCAAAAGTTAGAATTCAAAAGTTAAAGTAAAAAGTCAAAAGTTTTGAAACTTTTTAATTTTGACTTTCATTTTTGACTTTTGATTTTTGAATTTTAACTTATAGAATCTTGTTTAATATTTTCTCCCACAAATTCTTTTTCTTTTTCCAATAAAGCGTTTCTTTAAGTCCCTTTCTAAAAAATTCTTCTTCTTTAACTTCTCCTTCAATTTTAAATTTTTTCATTTCCAGATAATAAAAATAAACAATCAGATAATAAAACATCTGTAGGAAAGCAAGCACTAATCCTTGACTGCCGTCTTTATATCCTTCGGCAGCAAAGTAACGGCTAATAAATTCGTTTAAAGCTTTTCTTATAGCATTAGAAAAAGTTAAGATCATTTTAGAATCAAAAATTTCTTTAGCTTCATATTTGGCGTAGCGCCGGAACTTAGATAAATATTCATCGATATTCTGGTAGTTGTGATGGAGTAGGGCCAACTCTTCTCTTGCCTCGACCATATAGCCATTACCGGCTACTTTTGGCTGACGATGAATTATTTTTGGCCAAGTAACCTTATCTTTTTTAAAGAGTCTTATCTGATAGTCGGGCCACCAACGGGAGTGTTTGATCCAGCGGCCGAAAATAATGTTTTTCCGGGGAATTATAAAATAGTCATAAGAGTCAAGATTGGAGTGGATAACGGTTTTTAAGCCCGGAGGGACAACCTCGTCGGGATCAATAAAAAAAACATAATCGCTTTGGGCAAAATCTTTGGTTTTGTCACGGATCAACTCGACGTAAGGAACGTCATTTTTTATTGCCACAATTTTGACGATCTGATTCTTTTTCAATTCATCTCTTAAACGATTGTCCATCCCGATATCGACGATAATAATTTCTTTTGCCAGATCATTAATGGAGTCGATTACTTTGAGCAGATGAACAGGATAATTCTTGACAACGATGACGGCGGAAACATTTTTCATATTTATTTAAACAACAACTTAACTTCTTCAATTAAATTAATTTTAAATATTAGATAGAGTGACAAGTAATAAGTCATTATACCGCCGGGGATTGGGATAAGCAAAAAGAATAAGTTGGTGGCGAAAAATTTAGTACAGACAAATACAACTATTGCCATGAGCAATCCGGAAAAAAGAAACGGAATGACATTCTTTATAAAAGAAAAAGGAATAAATTTTTTTGTCTGCTGTTGAACCAGTAAAAATGATGATGATAAGATTACTAAAGTGACCGGAAAACCGAATACACCAAAAAATTTAGTTAAAATCGGTGTCAAAATCCAAGTAGCAACTGTCCAACCAACCATAAAATAAAACGATATTTTAACTTTTCCAATTCCGTTCAGTAAATTCATAAAGGGCGTTGAGTAGGAAGAAAAAAGAGAAGAAAGACAGAATAAATAGAAAATCGGTAAGGCACTTTCCCACTTTGAATAGCGGGGGATCAACTGGACCATCTTTCCCATGATTAAAGCTAGACCCAAGGTGGTTGGAATAATCAAGGCTGATTGGTAATAAATAATTTTTTCAATTAATCGTGAAAGTCTCTCTGTTTCTTTTTGGAAGCGGGAGAAAAGGGGAAAGAGAACTCGACTTAATGAATCCATAATAATTCTGATTGGCGATTCAGCCCATTTTTTGGCCCAACCAATGTAACCAAGGGCTTGAAAGCCAAGGACTTTTCCAAGATATAGGGTAAGTAAATCGTCTTTAACTAAAGCCAAGAAAGAACTCATTTGAAAAGGGACTCCGAATGACAGAAGTTTTTTTAAGGCAATTACATCAATGCCAATTTTTGGCCTCCAAAAAGAAATTCGGTAAATTAAAATTACTCCAATTAATGATCGAAGGATAACGGCTACTGCAAAACTATTTAACCCCCAGCCCATTAAGGCTAAAAAAATAACGGATAAATAAAAAACCGTATTCTCTACTACTTGAACGATAACAATTTTTTGAAATTTGATCTTTCTTTCTAAGAAAATAGATGGGATAGTTTTGAGAGAAGATAGAAAAAATGAAAAGAGAAGGGCTTGGTAAAGAAATTTACCTTCAATTGGCAGTTTATAAAAAGCAACAATAAATGGACTAGCAAAAAAACCAATAACAACAACTGTTAGGACTAATATTTGTTGAACTGTAAAGACCGTGGCGACTTCTTTATTTTCAATTTCTTTTTTTTGGATAAGTGACGCAGCCAGACCAATATCGGAAAAATAATTAAGAATAGCAATGATCGAAAGAACCGTGAAGTAAATACCAAAAATTTGCGGGGAAAGAAGAATTGTTAAAACCAAATTAGCAGCAAAGCCAAGAACGGCCGAATAGCCACTTTGGAAGAAGAGACTCAAAGTTGAAAGAATGGTTTTTTTCTTTAGATCATCCATAAATAAGTTAAAAGTTAAAATTTAAAAGTCAAAAATTAAAGTCAAAATTAAAAAGTTTTAAAACTTTTGACTTTTTACTTTCACTTTTGAGTTTTGCCTTTTGACTTTTGAATTGGTGTAAATAATTAATCCAAGAAAAGTCATTATTGAAATTATATTTCCTAATTTCTCCACCGCTGTTTGCTTATCTTTACTAAACGGTTCAATCGACGATTTAGCAATAAATTCCAGCGGAACTTCTTTTTTCTTTTCTAAACTTCTCCAGTAATTATAGTCAATTGTTTTCGGCAGGTACTCAGCGATCGCGTAGGCAGCTTTTTTTTCAACATACTTTTGAGAGAGATATTTTTTTTCAAAATCAATTTTTTTTATTTCTTGACCTTTGAAATATTTAGCGTTAATAAAAATTGTGACTAATATTAATAAAAATATAAGCAAGGATTTAAGCGGAATTTTTAAGTTCTGGAAAAAATAACTGCTAAAAAAAGCGACTCCTAATAAGGACGGGCCGATAAAACGCCAGGGAAACTGGACAATTGACATAATCGGCGAGAATAATTCCCAGATAGGCTGGGATTGATAGAGAGTCAGATAAAGAAATAACAAGGAACAAGAAACAAGAAATAAATATATTTTATTGTATTTCGTTTTTTTAATTAAAGTTTTATATAAAAACAGTAATACACCAAGGACAAAGAATATTATCTGGAGTTTACTAATCTTAAAAGACATTCCGTCGTTAATACAACCTTTAGCTGATCCCCCATATCCCCAAGGAAAGTCCCAAAGTTGATTAACACATAAGAAGTGATCTCGGAAATTGGTCAAAATGGCTACTTCTTTTGCCCAGGTAAGATTTATCTCGGCAATTGCCGGCAGCCAGAAATAAGCGGAGAGAAAAAGAGAGAAAAGCAAGGAAAATAAATTAGCCTTTTTATTTTTTTGGAGAAGAATAAAAACTAAAATAATCGGAATGAACATAAGAGAATAGACGTTGTGACTGGTTAAGGCAAACGACAAAACAAGCGTCGTTAAAAAAAATATTTTCTGGTTGCTTTTTTGACTGTTTTTATAAACAAGATGAAAAGATAAAGGAAAAAGAGCCAAAAACCAAAGTTCAGCTAAGTTGCCACGGACAAAGATATCCAAAGGAAAATAAAGTGAAGTAATATAAAAAACTCCTCCGAGTAGAGCCGGATAAAAATCAAAGAAATTTCTAAGAAATAAATAACCCCCAAAAAAGCCGACTAAAAGAGCCAAAAGAAAAGAAAATTTTAATGATGAAACAATATCAAAACCAGTCAGGTTAATTAATCCGGTCAGCCAATAAGAAAAAGGAGCGTAAAAATTAAAAACAGGGAAACCAATGCGTAAGTTAAAATCAGGAGCAATTCGCGGTGGAATATGTAATTGTTTTAATTCCGAAACAAACTGCTGGATGCGAGCCGGTTGGGTGGAGTCGTGGAAAGTAAACATTGAAGAGGAAAAAGGATTGAGATTGCGGCCGAGGAAGAAAACGATTAACAGCAGAGCAACGGCAAAAATTATCTTTTTCATCAGGTTAATTATAACAAAACAGCTATGTTTAAAGCTTGGTATCGAAATTTTTTGACGGAAAACAACAAACCGCAAAAAATTTGATACCTTCGCTTTTAATTAGCAAGCAGAATATCAAAAGAGTTGGCAACGTAGGCGTCTTTGGGTATTTTTTTATTCTCAAATCCATATATGGCTTTCAACTTTGAATTTGGAAAATAATGGTCAATAAAATTCTGATTGCTTAGAGTGACTTTTAATTTTTCCGAACCGCCCCAGGGCATAGGAATAATCTTTGTTTTATCAATAAAGTAAATATATTTGTATTTTAAAATTTCTTTTTTATGCTGATTAAAATATTTTTTAGCACTGGTCGTAAATCTTGATTCGAGTAGAAAAGTGCTGGATGATTCGTGAATGGAAATTCCCAATATATTCAAATATAAATATAAGGCAATAAGAAAAAAACCAAGGATCCTAAGAAACTTTCCCTTCTTGATAAAATTAGCAATCAAGTAAGTTTGCATAAAAACAATCAAGACTAAAGGCAAAGTCAACCTTACCATCCAGCGATGCTGAAAAAAACCGATCGGTCCGATAAAAATAAAAAAGCTAAAAATTGAGAAAAATCCTAAATAAATTATTTCCTTTATTTTTTTAGTTTCTTTAATCAGATAATAAATAATACCCACGCCAAAAGTTAAAAGATAAGTGATAAAAAAATAAAAGTAGGTTTTAACTTCCGGCAAATTTTTTAGCAATTTATAGAATTCTGGAATAGGCGGTTTTAAGATACTGATAAAATAATCGGGTATAAAATTTGGCAATCCCAATGCCCATAAGAAGTACCACATTAAATTATTGACTGTCGTTCTTGGATTTAAATTGAGGCGGTAATTCTCAAGAAGGGTGACATATTTCAGACTGTATTGATAAGTAATCGTAAACACCAACCCTAAAATAATATAAGGCATGAGTTTGCGCCACGGGATTTTTTTATCGACAAAAAGTTTAAAGATAATTAAAAAAGGAACAAACAAAACAGCTGTTTCTTTTGATAAAAGGGCGAGAACAAAAAATGTAATTGCCTGAATATTTTTTCCAACTAAAAATTTATAAAAACTGATGACCAAAAAAGTGAATAAATAAACCTCCTGAAAAGTACCCAAATAATAAAGCTGAAAAACGTGGGTGAAATTGATGGTAAAAAAGCCGGCGGTCAGGTAGGCGATCAGTTCATTCTTGTTTAGATAAAGGATAATCTTAAAGAGATAGTAAACGCCGATGAAGAAAACGATAAACCCCAATAAATGGGCGATAAAAATATTGTCGTTAAACAGATGGATAAGGAAATAAAAAACTTCAGTCGAAATGGGTTTGTAAGAATATTGCCTAAACGGAGAAAAAAAATTAATAAATTGGTGGAAAGAATTAATCCGGGTAATCTTGAGAAAAAAGAAATCGTCGTTTAAAAAATAAGTCGTAAAAGCATTTCTGAAAAGAAAAGTCGTAAAGACAAAAAGAAGAAAGAAAAACATAATATAAATTATTATATCAATTTCAAAAGCTCGATACCGAATCCCGCCTTGGGCGGGATGATATCTTCGCTTATTTAAAATCTATTTGTTTGGAAGAAGCTCAAAAATGCGGAAGGTAGATTGCAGGGCGGGTTGTGAATAAGTATAATGTCGGAATGGTAGAAATGCAACCAACAAGACGAGTGATGATTATTTCGTTGGGAATAGAAGTAACTGATGAGCAAATAATTTCTGTTCCACAACATAATATTATTAGGGTTGATGGGAGTGATACAGGTATACTATGTCCAGAAACTACAGGCATAGCCCAAATATCTAAAACATTTCCTACTGTCACGGCTCTTATTCGATGTTTGAATGCAAACAGATTAGGAGTACGACAATGTCTCAAAATATGGGAATAATCATAACGATAGATAATCTTATTTTATCGAAACATTTTTATAGTCTTGGCAGGGGTAAGGTTTATTCTTTAGCTCGGGGGAACTACGTATAAGGTAAGATTTTTAAAATTATTTATTTATTAACTCAAAAATGCGGAAAGTGGATTGGTTACCAGGTTTAGTAAGCGTTTTAAAATGTTTAAGAGGCCAAGAGTCGGGGAATTCTTCCTTGTGAGAAAAAAATGCGTAAACATAGTTGTCTTTCAAAAGGGGAAGATTTTCTCTCAGTTGTTCTTCGCCTAAGGGCCAATAAGCTTTGATAGTAATTTTATCTTTGTCTGATCGTTTTAAAAAAACATCAAGGACATCGCCAGCCATACCAAAGTTTCCTTCGGCAATAATAACAACAGGTTTTGCTTGTGATTGTCTGCGGGCAAAATCTATAAACTCTTTAATTCCCCAGCCAGCCGGCCAACCTTCAATGTACTGACCCCGGTCGACCTGGGGAAAGGGGATATTTTTATAGTCAAAGATAATTGTGTAATCAAAGTATGAAACAGCAAAAATAATTAAAATAAGAAAAATAGTTTTTAATTTTTTAGAAATATTTGCTAGGAAATAGGTGCTAAGTATTAAGAATAAAGAAGCAAAGAAAATCATATAGCGGGGAAATAAGACTTTGGTGAAAAAAATAATGGCGATAAAAGGAAGAATAAACCAGATAAATAAATAACCAGCTAGTCTTCTATCTTTTTTAGCCAAAGTAATTATTCCAAGAACTGCCAAAAGAGGCATAACAAATCCCGACTCCCACCAGATATAAAGAGGAGTCAACCCCACATTGTTAAAAAATAATTTAAATGGAGCCTTTATAAGTTCATCGAAACTTAAGACAAAGCTAAGATTTTTTTTATCAACAAATTGGAAAAAGGGGGAGAGCCGTTGAACATTATATATTACTAAAGCGATTATAAAAGAAAATCCGAAGAGAAAATAATAATTTAAGGCATTTTTAAATAATTTTTTCCAGTCTTTTTGGAAGAATAACAAAGGCGCAAAGACACCTAACATCAAAAAAATCTGGACTGATGATTTAGCCAATAGAAAAAATCCACCGATAAAACCGAGAATTAAAGCGGTTTCCAGTTTTCGATTTTTAGCCAGAACAATCGTTAAAAATAAAATCCAGATAAAGCCGGCATTGACTCCAGAATCAACTAAGGCAATTCGGTCAAAGAAGATAAAAAATGGAGTTACCACATAAAGAAAGGTTCCGATTAAGGCGCTGGTCTTTCCGAAAAGAAAAAATAAAATTGAGAATATTCCCGTTATGGCAACAAAACCGGTAGCAACGGCAAAGAGCCGGCCAGCCAGCAAAGCATTGTCAGGGAAAAGTTTTAAAAAAGGAATGGTGCCCCAGGTTTGAAGCGGCTGTTTGCCGTCGGTGAGTGAAATAAATCTCCAAGAGGCGTCGTGCCAGGCGACTTTGGCCCAACGAATATAAATACCCTCATCGGAAAAAATAGGAAACTTGTCAAGGTTAATTAAACGGGTGACAAAGAAACCTAAAACAATCAAAACAATAATTAATAAGTCCTTACGATTGAACTGTTTTTTTATGAAGCTGAATATTTTAAAAACGTCAAACATAGTTTTTAATATGTTATAAGCTCAGTATTAAATTTTATTGTCTTCGTGGGAACCCTTCCCCAAGGGGAGATCCCAAATCGCAAAAAAATTTAATACGCTCGCTTATTTTAATCTTATAACTTATTTAAATGCTTTAATCTTAACATTAACGAAATAAAAATATAGATAACAGTTTATCTTTATTGTTTAATATCGTAAATTTTAACACTAGAAATATTTTCCGGTTGAGAAATTAAGGTTGCAAACGGATAGTTAATAAAAGAATAATCACAAAGACCGGCCTCACAGATAAGAAAAAGATTCTTAACTCTTGGGTCACAACGATAAAAAAGCGGAACTTCACAATCAACATCAAGAGG
>Ga0209211_10006801_pt1 | contig 16354 bp, 11 predicted proteins | sample RifGroA2_FD_183992 | JGI IMG/M metagenome (GOLD analysis project Ga0209211, IMG submission 183992) | Groundwater microbial communities from Rifle, Colorado, USA - Groundwater A2 (SPAdes) (version 2) | ecosystem: Environmental > Aquatic > Deep subsurface > Groundwater | place: Rifle, Colorado... | reverse complement strand
TTTTGACAGCATCTCTATCTCTTTTCGCTCCACAAGAGAAATATGGTTGTATTTAGCAATTCCTTTTTTGTTTTTCATATGGCGATGATTCTATCACCAAGCGTTCTGCTTCAAAGTGGAAAGCGGGAACATCGGGTTTTGAAAAATTCTTGGACATTTAAAAAAGAAAAGGAGATTGTATGATAGTTCTTGCCATCTTTGTCATCGTTCTTTTTGTTGTTTTTTTGGGTGATGGATACTGCTATGGTGGGCTTGTCTGGATAGATACTCCATTGTGGAAAATAATTTTGTTCTCCTGTGTATTCGGATCTATACTCCATTTAATTTTTTGTTGCACTATATTTTGGGTGCTTGGCAAAGAAATACCAGTGGTGTATTACGTGACAAAAATTGAAAATGAACTTAAAGAAATGAAAGACGAAAGCAAAGGTTATGGAGATAATATTTTTCTAATTCAGTCCGGGACTTCATATTATTTTGATGACGGTGCATTGGAAAGAATTCCTATAGGAGACAATGTTGAAATAGACATAAACCAAAATAATACAACAAGAAGTATCCATATGCTGACTCCTAAGTTAAAAAAAAGTTGGTATCAAATAGTTTTGTTTGCTTTTGGCCCAGTATCATTTGATAAAAAATATATAATCTTTCTCCGGGATGATGGTGAAATCGTCAGGGGCACAATAAGAGAAAATTATGTATTTTTAAAACATTAAAGCGGTAGTTTCTATTTGAATGAAGTCCGCCGTACGATTTCAAATCTAAAAAGGTTTGGAATCGTGTGGCGGCTTTTTTATTTACATCATTCTAAACAAAAAACATTAAAAAAACTAAAACCCGCCAAATATACTAAAATGTTAGCATAAAAATGTGTATCTTAAATATGCTGGAGCATAAATAGCGCAGGATTTGAAAATTGATAAAATACGATTTAGAATAGTAGAATAAACAAAATGAGAAGAGACACGAAACAGAAAGTTTTATTGTTGCTTTTGGGCGGAGTCGCGCTGGGTTTGTCCAAGTCGCCGAAAGGGTATTTTAAAATTTTAAAAAGTCTGTCTGAAGATTGGCGGCAGATAAAAATCGAAAGGCTTTATCGCATTATTCATGAGTTTTACAACGATCGCCTTGTTGACTACAAAGAGGATAAAGACGGCTTTGTGAAAATCATTCTCACCAAAGAAGGCCAAAAGAAAGCGCTTAAGTTTAAACTGGACGAGATGGAAATCAAAAAACCGGCAAAATGGGACGGCGAATGGCGAGTTGTTATTTTTGACATTCCGGACAGATTTAAAAAGGCGAGAGAAGCCTTGCGCCGCAAGATTATGGATCTTGGTTTTCGCAAATTGCAGGAATCGGTTTTCATTTTTCCGCACGAATGCGAAGACGAGATAAATTTTATAACGGAAGTTTTTCTAATAAGGCCGTTTGTGAGATTGATGAGAGTTAAGTCTTTTACCAACGAGGAACAATTGAGAATAAGATTTGGCTTGCTCTAATTTTAACAGATTGCCAATATCCCTTATTAAAAATGTGTATCTTAAATATGCTGGAGCATAAATAAGGAAGGATTTGTTTTTTTGATTTTTGGAAGAAAATTTAAAAAAATATCGGAAAATTCCAGAAAAAATCGCTCGGATTTTTAATTTTTAAATAATTGTGTTAAAATAATTGTTAATGAAAACACTATCTGAAATTTTACTTCAGGCGCGAAAAAACAATCTGGCTATCGAGCATTTTAACATTTCTAATTTGGAGCAATTGAGGGCGATTATGGAGGCGGCGAAAAGGTTTAATGCGCCGGTTATGATCGGCTTGTCCGAAGGAGAAAGAAAATTTGTCGGATTAAAGCAGGCGGTGGTTCTTGTCAAATCTTTTAAAGAAGAATACGGCTTGCCGGTTTTTCTTAATCCCGATCATTCTCATTCGGTGGAGTCGGCAAAGGATGCGTTTGATGCCGGTTTTGATTCCGTCCATATAGACCTTTCAAAACTGTCGTTTAAGGAAAATATTAATGGCGCGAAAGAAGTAGTGGATTATGTGAAGTCCAAAAATCCGGAAGTTTCCGTGGAGGGTGAACTTGGTTATCTGCGGGGAGAATCGCGAATTCAAAAAGAAGTTATCAAAATAAAACCGGAAGATTTGACCAAGCCGGAGGAGGCCGTTGAATTCGCCGACAAAACCGGCATAGACCGTTTTGCTGGCGCTTATGGCAACAGTCACGGCATATCTTTGGACGAGCCGGCGTTGGATATTGAAAGGATAAGAGCCGTAAGGAAAGTTTTGCCGGAAAAAGTGGCGATGGTTTTGCACGGCGGTTCCGGCATTCCCGACAATGAGATAAAAGAAGCGATAAAAGCGGGGATTGCCAACATCCATATCAACACGGAAATAAGAACGGCTTACACGGAAGCTTTGCGGAAATTTTTGGCGGATAATCCGGAGGAAACAACGCCCTACAAGATTTTGGCGCCGGCGGTTGAAGCGGTGCGGAAAAAAGTGGAAGAAAAGTTAAAATTATTTGGATGGGTTAATATTTAATTTATGAAAATATACATTACTCGCAAGATTCCGGAAATAGGAATCCAGATGTTAAAAGACAAGGGCTACGAAGTGGAAGTAAATCCGAAAGACCGGGTTTTGTCCAAGTCGGAACTGATAAAAATTCTCAAAAATAATTCCTATCACGCCATTCTTTGTCTTCTGACCGATAAGATTGACGGGGATGTTTTTGACACCGCGTCAAGCGCCAAAATTTTCGCCAATTACGCTGTCGGTTTTGACAATATAGATTTGGAAGCGGCCAAAAAAAGAGGCGTGATGGTGAGCAATACGCCGGGCGTTTTGAGCGAAGCGGTGGCGGAGCATTCCGTCGCTCTTATGTTGGCAGTCGCCAGAAGAATCGCCGAATCGGATAAGTTTGTCCGGGCCGGAAAGTATAAAGGCTGGGCGCCGATGCTGTTTTTGGGCAGCGGATTTTTCGGAAAAACCGTTGGCATAATCGGCTTGGGACGGATAGGCGCGAAGACGGCCCACATAGCTTCGCAAGGATTCGGCGCCAAAGTCATTTATTACGATATAATAAGAAACGAAGATTTTGAAAAAGAATTTCCCAGCGGTTCCATTGAATTCAAGCCGAGCATTGACGAAGTTTTAAAAGGAGCCGATTTTGTATCCGTTCATCTTCCCCTTACCGAACAAACAAGACATATAATAAACAAAGAGAAGCTGGCCATGATGAAGCCGACGGCTTATCTCGTCAACACTTCCCGCGGACCGATAATAGATGAAACGGCTTTGGCGGAGGCGTTGAAAAATAAAATCATAAAAGGCGCGGCTCTGGATGTTTTTGAAAACGAACCGAAAATTACCAAAGGCCTTTTAAAGTTGGATAATGTCGTCTTAACCCCTCACACCGCGTCGGCCACCGAAGAAGCCCGCTCCAAAATGGCTGAAGTGGCGGCGCAAAACATAATAGAGGCGCTGGAAGGCCGAGTTCCGCCGAATTTGGTTGTCAATCGTTAATGTCAAGGTCTCGCCTTGACAGTCAACTGTCAAGGCGAGACCTTGACATTGGTTGACGGGGCTTGTTTTTTTGAAATTATTTGATAGACTGGCTTTTATGTTGAAATTAAACACGGAAATAAGAAATGTTTTCGGGAAAAAATTGAAAAGTGACAGAAAGGAAGGCAAGCTTCCGGCTGTTGTCTATGGAAAAGGCAAGGAATCAAAAGCCCTTTTCGTCAATCTGAACGAGTTCAAAAAAATTTGGAACAAAATTGAGGAAGCCACGATAGTCAAATTGCAGGGCGGTTCAAGCGACGATGTTCTTGTCTATGACGCAGAAAAAGATCCGGTCAGAGGGGAATTTATCCACGTTGATTTTTACGCTTTGGATGTGGACAAGCCGATTACGGCGGAAGTGAAGATTGTTTTTGAAGGCGTGGCGCCGGCGGTTAAAGAAAAAGGAGGCGTTTTGGTCAAAGTCTTGCACAGTCTGAAAATAGAAGCTTTGCCCAAAGATTTCCCTCACGAAATAAAAATTGACGTTTCCAAACTGGCCAATATCGGGGACAGGATTACCGTCAAAGATTTGGCGCTCGGAAAATCGGTGAAAATTGAGGTCAGAGAGGATCAAGTCATAGTTTTGGCCAAACCGCATACGGAAGAAAAAGTTGAAGAAGCGCCGAAAGCGATAGAAGACATTGAACTCTCGGAAAAGAAAGGCAAGAAAGAGGAGGAAGGCGAAGAAGGAACGGCAACGCCGGGCGGAAAAACGGTTCCAGAAGCTAAAAAAGAAGGGAAGAAATAATGTCGCTCCAAACAGAGTTTCGCGATTTGGCGCAATTTGAGGTATAATATCCTTACTAATGAGTATGTTTCCAAAACAACTTTGCGCGTCGTTGGTTTTTTTGTTTTTTATTTCTTTTAACCTGTCTTTAGCCGAAAAAGTCAATCAAAATGCAATTAAAGAAAGAAGAGAGGAACTCCAAAGGCAGTTAGATATTAAAACAGGTGAAATTAAAGTCCTTGAAGCGTTTATTCAGCAAAAAGGCAACGAGGCGGTTAGTTTTGAACGGGACATCGCTATAGTTAACGCTGAAATAAAGAAGGCAAAACTTAAGATTCAAAGGCTGGATGCGGAAATCGCCAAGACAAAAACAGGCATTTCTCAAAAATCGGAACAGATAATAATTCTTTCCGCCAAAAGCGAAAAAAACAAAGATTCTTTGGCGGAATTGATAAGAAAAAACAACGAAATTGATTCTACCGGCCTGGCGGAAATTATTTTGGGCTATCAAAAAATGTCGGATTTTTTTGTGGCGGAAGATACCTTAGAACCTATCCATCGCCTCATTCAAGACACATTGGATGAAATAAGAGCGACGAAAAAACAAACGGAAAAAGAAAAAGACGATTTGACGGAATATCAGGCTGAGCAGATTCAATTGAAAACGGCGCAGGAAAAAGAAAGAAAAAAATTGGCCGCCAGCGAAGAGGAAAAGAAAAAATTATTGAAAATAACTGAAGCGGAAAAGAAAATTTATCAGGCGACAAGCCTGTTGAAGCAAAAAGACGCCGCCAAAATAAGAAGCGCTTTGTTTGCCCTAAGAGACACAGCCGCTATATCGTTTGGCGAGGCTTACGGCTACGCTTTGGAAGCTCAAAAAAAGACCGGTGTAAGGCCGGCATTTTTGCTGGCCATTCTTACTCAAGAATCCAATCTTGGAGAAAACACCGGACAGTGTTTTGTTACTAATTTTAATACCGGAGACGGCATCGGCAAAAATACGGGGAAAATCTTTAAAGACATTATGAAGCCAAGCAGGGATATCAAGCCGTTTATTGACATTGCCAGCCGTCTTGGCTTTGACCCAAAAACGAAACCGGTATCTTGCCCTCAAACGGGCGGTTACGGCGGAGGAATGGGGCCGGCGCAATTTATCCCGTCCACTTGGGCCGGTTATGAGAAAAGAATCAGCAATGCCACAGGAATAACTATTCCGGATCCATGGATCCCTCGGGACGCTTTTTTTGCCTCGTCCATATATTTGTCGGATTTAGGCGCGGGAAAAGGAACATATGATACCGAACACAAAGCGGCAGCCAGATATTATGCGGGCAAAAACTGGTATAAACCATCAGGCCAAAATTACGGCTCAAGCGTGATGGAATTCGCGGCCGATTATCAGGAGCAAATTGACATTATCAATAAATTGGCCAGACGGTAAAACATCAAGGTCTCTCCTTGCGGCAAAGGGAGACCTTGATGTTTTGAAGTTATCCACATATTGCCGTTGGCTTTATTTTTCAGTTTGTTTTAAAATATAGACAGTATTATCAAATTAATAACTTTGGTCGTGTGTTTTGTATCATTATTAGCAATCAGATAATTATGAATAAAATTTTAAATTTCAAAAAAATCGTTTCCATCGGTTTTTTTGCGGCGTTTTTGGCCGTTTTTTTGTTGGCGGGAGCGGCCCAGGCCGGTTTTTGGGATTGGTTTAATATCGGAGGAGATTCCCAGCAGGCGGCGGTCAGAGGCTCGAAGACATATAGATTAAGAGTCAATAAAAGCGGTCTTGGCAGTACTTATGGAAGAATAACGAGCGCCGATGGAAAAATAAATTGCGGCTATCGCTCTCCTCGTTCCGGTTGTTCAGCAAGATACACCAGCGCGCAAAGCGTGACTTTAACCGTCGTTAGTGAAAGTAATAATTATTCTTTTGACAAATGGAGAGGCGGCGGGTGCAGCGGAAGCGGCAGTTGCGTTGTGGAGGTGAACAAACCCAACGGCGAGGTTTCGGTTTGGGCGGTATTTAAGAAAGTTTCTGTTCCGGTTTCAGAATCTTCCAGCTCGTCCAGTTCCAGCTCATCAAAAGAATCTTCCAGTTCCAGCAGTTCTTCCGTCCAACAACACACGTTGGAAGTGAAGATTTCCGGCATAGGCAAAATAGCAATCACCAGCGGTTCCAGATCTAAATATTGCGTAAGAAAAATTGATTTAAGAGGAAAAGAAAAAATTAGCGGCGATTGTAGCGTAAAATTCAACGAAGGAGAATCCGTGACTCTGGCACCTTCAATACCAGACACTCGATATGAATTTGCCACATGGGCTGACGCTTGCCGAGGATCGGAGGGTATAACTTCCTGCACGATTACAATGAGCGACAACAAAACCGTTTCCGCCACTTTCAACAAAAGAATAGGGGGAGAAAGCGTTGCCGCTATTTCGGTGAGAAAAGCCGGAAACGGCGCCGGCAAGGTGGTAAGCCTCTATTATATAGGCAGGAATTCAGGTGAAGAAGACGGTCGAATAAATTGTGGTAGCGATTGTAGCGAGAATTATGGTGTTTCTTGCGGCGATTATAATGGCCAGGAGCTTTGCGAAACGCTTTACCTTAAAGCCGTCGCGGAGGAAGGGTCTTACTTTAAAGGTTGGAAAGGAGCTTGCGAGGTGTACAAGAGGGGCAATAAAGAAAAAGCAGGGGAATGTTATGTTACTTTGAAGAAACCAATGACCATAATAGCCGAATTCAAAAAAGGGTATTATGACCTTACGGTGACTGTGTCCGAGGGTGGAACGGTTACCAGCTTAGACAAGAAAATAAATTGCGGTTCCGGCAATTCCAATTGCAAATATAGTTACAAAGAGAACAACCAGATTACTTTGAAAGCCATTCCGAACGTCGGGTATGTATACGAGGGAGGCAATAATGTTTGCTTGGGAAACAACAACAATAAAGGAATTTACACTTGTAAAGTGAAAATGATGAAAAATCAGGATCTAACAGTTAATTTCAAAGCGTCGGCGGTTTCCAGCTCATCTTCAACTTCCGCCAAACCTACGGCGACAACCGGCTCCGCAACCAACATAACTTCAACTTCCGCCACGCTTAACGGCTCGGTGAACCCCAAAGGAGAAAATGTTAGTTACACATTTACTTATTACGATGGACAGACAGGAAGATACACCAGCACCAATTTGGTAGATGTAGGCAATAATGGATCAAACGATATTGCTTTTACCTTAGATATTTCAGACTTATCTCCCGGAACAAAATATAATTATTATTTTTATGTATGGCCTAAAAAAGACTGGAGGTACGTTCCCCGCATTTCCGGCGGAGTGAAATCATTTACGACTTTGTCCGACTCAAGTCAGTCAGCGGCATCTGTTGACCTTAATGTTACAGAGGTTAAACCAGGCGGTCAGTATGGTTCTACCGCCAGTTCAATCACTTTGACCGGCAACAATTCCGTTATTCTCACATGGACAGTAAGCGCGGTGAAGGATTGTTCCATAAGTTATGATTCAAACGCCAAAACAATCAGGTCTGGAACATTGTTTTCCAGCGATATAATCAATGAGTCAGGCGCGGATGGAAAATCCGGGGATACAAGAAAACATAACACTTACGATTATTTTTTAAGTGGAGGAAGCAGTTCGGCAACATACACTCTTTCTTGTCAAAAAAACAGCGACAACAGCGCTATCAGCGATACGGTCACGGTAAATTACTAAAAGCTTTTACAATTTTATCCAGATTGCCTTCCATTATTCTTTCTATGTCATGAAAGGATTTCTTTATCCGGTGGTCGGTGATTCGGTCCTGCAAAAAATTATAAGTTCTTATTTTTTCCGAGCGGTCTTGAGTGCCGATTTGCTGGCGTCTTTCGTCGGCCAGCTGGCTTTGCGCCTGACTGGCCTGGCCGCTTTCCAACTTGGCCGCCAGAAGAGCCAGCGCTTTTTCGCGGTTTCTCTGCTGGGACCTTTCACTGGTGCATTTGACCGTCAAGCCGGTCGGCTTGTGGGTGATTCGGACGGCCGTTTCCACCTTATTGACGTTCTGGCCGCCAGCTCCGCCCGAACGGGTAAAGGTGATTTCCAAATCTTGAGGCTTAATATCCGTCTTTACTTCCGTTCTTATGGGCAAAACGGCCACCGAGGCGGTGGAAGTGTGAACTCGGCCGGATTTTTCCGTCGCCGGCACGCGCTGGACCCGATGCACTCCGCTTTCTTGCTTTAATTTATCGTAGACTCCAACGCCCGATATTTCCAAAAACACTTCTTTGTATCCGCCCAGCTCGCTTCTTGATTCGTCAAGAATAACGGCGCCCCAGCCTTGTTTGGCGGCGAATCGGGAATACATATTGGCCAAATCGGCGGCAAAAAGAGCGGCTTCGTTTCCGCCCGCGCCGGCGCGAATTTCCAGAATGATACTTTTGATATCAGGCATTTATTTCTTGCTTTTGGAAGTTTTTGCGGCCGGTTTGGCTTTAGCTTGTCTGGCTTTGAATTTCTCCACTCGGCCGGCGGTGTCTATGATTTTCTTATTGCCGGTGAAAAACGGATGGCAGGCGCTGCAAATTTCCACATGGGTGGATTCCGCGGTGGAGCCGGCTTTTATCTTGTTTCCGCAGGCGCAGGAGATGACTGCGCCGGAATAATATTGGGGATGTATTTCTTTTTTCATAACTTTATGTATAACATAAAGGCGCAAATTCCGCAAATTATTATGGCGGGTAAAAATTATTGACTATTTTTCCTATCGTCCAAATAGATAATAAAAAATAAAAACCTTCTGGGAATCTTAATGATTCCCAGAAGGTTTGAAATAAAACGCAATAGGCAAGCGTCTTACCTTACTTTTACGATTATTGACTTTTTCACATCCCCCGCCTTAAAGGTAACTTTTGAGTTACCTTTTTTCTTAGCGGTAATTGTGAATGTCGCCTGACCGTTTTCATCCGTTATAGCGCTTGACGGCGACACTGATATGCGCTTTTTGCCAGGCGCATTGATTGTTGCCGTTACGATTGCGCCTTCAACGGTGCAATCGTCCCAACCCGCCGCCACTGTCACTTCCACCTTCTCCCTCCCTTTTCTCGCGAGATTCAGGGCGGAAGGGAAAACTCTTATATAAGCCTCGCACGGTGTCGGTGTTGGTGTTGGTGTCGGCATGGGCGTCGGAGTGGGTATTGGTGTCGGTGTTGGTGTTGGTGTTGGCATGGGCGTCGGAGTGGGTATTGGTGTCGGTGTCGGTGTTGGTTCAGGCACACCCTCAATCGTAACTTCTACACTGGCTATCGCTTCCTCTCCTTCTCCTGTCAGGGAAACATATCTGATTGATATGTTCTTATCCGGGCCCAACCCGCAGATTTCTTCGCCCGGGCGAAGAAATGACTCAAATTCAGTTGTTTCCGGAAGGAAAACAACTGAATCATACCCGCCCGTTCTAATATGGCGCCTTAGGAGCAATAAACTCTTTGCCGTTGTTTCATAGAAGTTTTGGTTCAAATAAGGCTCGAGGTTTTTGCAAAAAACTTCGAGTGTAAAAAATTCCTCGGTCCCCGTTTCTATAAGACCAAGTTGTTTTTTTTCTGTTTCTATAATTTCCCGCGGACACAATTCTGCGGAAGAAAAACCAGAGGAAAAAGTTATGACTCTTTCCTCATTCAACCAACCAATTTGGTATTGCCTTAACAAAGAAATAAAAGGAAGGTTATGCCACCCCGCATAACCCATCACGTCAAAAGAGTCATTGTACTCTTCCGCTACAGCCTTGTTGTAGCCGCAATCAGTTTTCGGCAGGTTTTCTCCTGCCCCATGAAATTGAGAGCATATAGCGTGCCCAGCTTCATGAGCAACTACTGAAGAAAAGGAAAAACCATAAGAGCCCAGTCCTGAACACGAAAAGTTGACTAGGCCATCGTTTGTGTTATACCCCCATTTTCCAATGCTGGCCCACGCTATGGAAAATGACCTGTTACTGTCAGCCACGACAACAAACAGACAATCAACTTGTCTGAAATCTATGTCGTCGTCTAACAGAGGGATTACCTCTGTATCGATGATTTTTAGACTCACACCGTCCCCCCCAAACTCCTCTCTTGTTTTTTCTGATTTTAGCCACCCTATCATTTCCACCGATAATAGGGTAACTTTGCTGTGCTGACGAAGGTCTTTAAAAAAGTTCTGTAAAGGTTCAATATATTCTAGAGCCTTGTCCCTCTCCCACGGTATGTCTTCGTTCGCCGGTTGAATAAGAGCTATTAAAACTCTTATTTCACCTTCAACCTTACCAAGGTTAAGGGTTTTTTTAGGTTTTTTAGAACGATACAATTTTCCTTTAGGCGACAAAATCGCCCTTTGGCCCGGCCGCGGGGGAGGATAATCTCTAAGATGTTCCCGTGTTAAAGGAACAAGAGAAGTATCCTTACGTTGTAGGTAATAATTTATTTCCGACTTTTTCTTCAAAAAATTGTCGCCAATTTCAACGACAATCTCCCCTTTTTCAGCGCCGGCAATCTCATTATCACCAAACACAAACAAACAACTTAAAACAGTGGCAACAATCCAAAATCCCTTCATTCTTCACCTCTTTCTGTAAAATTTTTATTAAAAATATAAATGTGCTATTTTGCCTATTTTGCTTAACTATACTGATATTTTTAGCAAAGTCAAGGTGTGGATAACTTGCTGTTAACAAGTCTTTTATTTGTGTTAAAATTAAAAGATAAATTAAAAGATAAATTAAAAGATAAATTTTTTAAAAAAATAAAATATGTCAAATTTTAAATTCCTCAAATTCGCGTTTTTTATTTTAGCTTTTGTTATGACTGGTTATTCCGTCGCCTCCGCTGGTTTTGTTACAATATACTCGGATGACGATGAAGATTTTAACCGGAATAATAACGACATGGCGGCCGCCATTGATGCTCTTCCGGCAAAAACAGACGGAGAAATAGCCAATTGTTTTGATTATTATCGCTTCCCCAGCATTCAAGCCAGTTTTGAAACGGTAAAGGAATTTTACGAGCCGGGACAGAAGGTCTATTTCAAGGGCGGATTGGTTAACAACAATAATTATCCGATAGTCGACGGTTATTTGTTCGTAAGAATAGCCAGATATAACGAAAACTATACCCAAGAAGGCCACGACATAGTGGACGAATTTTTTGCCAATAGCGGTCCGCAAGGCAGAGAGAAGTTTTATTTGGAAGGCGGGGAGGAGAAGGAAACGGTATTTAGTTGGAGCGCGCCGGAAAACTTGGCGGAAGGGGTATATAGAGTCGCTTTTTCTTTCATCGTCGGCAAAAAAATGAACATGGCCGGGCTGTCTTTCACCAATGAGGTGGTTGCCGGTCTAACCGAGCTTGAAATTAAGAAAAGCGCTATTGGCGCCAAACGAGTATTTTTGGAAAAATCTTCCTTTGCCGTTAACGGGGAAAAGTATAAACACATCGGCCTTTGGCCGCAGATTGACAAAGGCGCAAAAGCGGAAGTGGCGGGCAAACTTAAGAACGAAACATCCAAAAAAGAAAATGCGCGGCTCATTTATGACCTTTACTATTGGGACGGCTTGGATGATAAAAACAAAGTTTCCATTAAAAGCGAAGACATAACCGTCGCTCCGAATTCTTCCCATTCTTTCAAATATGTTATTCCCAAAATGGACGAAACTGTTTATTTTTTAAGAATTACGGCCGTTGCCGGCAATAATCAAAAATCCATCGTTAATTTAAGATTCGTGAGCGAGCAGGAAAGGCCGAGAATCAACTTTTTTTCGCCGATGAAATTTCCTGTTTTGAAAGGCGAAACAATGACGAATTTCGCTTGTTTCCATAATACGGCGGATAAGTCAGCTAATGGGAAGGTGACAATGAATGTTTTTGACGAAGCCGGCGATAAAGTGCAGACACTCGGTTACGAAGGAGAAATTACCGGCAATATTATGGCCGTCAAAAAAGACGCGGTTGCCCTTAAGGATTATGATTATTTAAGAATGGCCGCTTCGGTCGTTGGTTCTGATGGACGCGCGGACAGTTACGAAATGGTTTACGATTGCAAAAATATGAATCCGGAAAATCCGGAATGCGTTAAAATACTGGAAGAGAAGATAAAAGCGATCGCCGACGCTTCCAATAAGCCATTCAATAAAAAAGGGATAAACTTGGGAATTATCGCGTTGCTGACTATATTGGCGGTTGCCGCTTTGTTGCGGAAATTTTTTCTAAATAAAAAAAAGTCGCCGCTGATGTTTTTGCTTTTCGCGGTTATTATCGGACTAACGGCCTTTTTTGCCGACGGCGCGGGCAATCAAGCTTTGGCTTTAAGTGTGACAACGGCAACTAGAGATTTCAATTTTCCGCCGGAAATTTCCCAGGCCCAATGCGCAGCTAGAAAAGGAGCTCTTGATAGAGGCGGCATCCCGATCGGGGGTTTTAAGTTTTGCGTTAATGGGAAGATAGATGTGGTTCATAGGGTGCAAAGAGACAATGATAACAACACCTTAAGACTTGGCGACACAATAAATTTTACTTATAAGCCGGATGAACCATTTTTTTACGCCACTGGCGGCACCAGCGATTCTCCTTACGGGATATGGTGTAATATTATGGAAGGATTTTCTTGTTTGAAAAAACGCGAAGAAATTTTCAAGACCGACGAGAGCGAGATTTTTAGGCCAGCGAAAAAGGCTAAAATGTCTGTCAGAATGACATGGCTAGTTAATAAGCCGGAAGTGTTTATGGAATCAAGCGATAGCTCGGTTATTTCTTGCGAAGATATGAAGTGCACCGCCAAAAAGAGCGGCGCTGCCTCATTAACGGCTAATATATCCGGCTTTACCGCCAGACCATGGGTTAAAGTCATACACGAAAAAGGAAATTGGGAATCTTGGGAATATACCTCCGAAAACACCCCCCAATTGGGAAAAATCTCCGAAAACACCGTCGGATTTGAGGATATCAGATTTGTTCAAAGAAAGCTGGAATGGAAGAATATCACCGTTGAACCGCCAGAGCCGACTTGCGACGCCAGCTTTAGCCCGGCCGAGATAACCAGCGGCGACTCAACCTCATTTTCGTGGAAAACCGATTATGACGAAGACGAAATTATTTCGGTTAGTTGTGACGGCGATTTGGGCGAATATTCTGGCGCTGGAAACGGCAGTTGGACAAATTTAAAGCCGGGCGCGACGCAAACTTGTACAGCGACCGCCCAAAATAGCAAAGGCGCTAAAAGTTGCTCGGCTAAAGTAAAGGTAACAAATACCCCTGTCTTTTGCTCCGTGAAGATAAACAAAGATCCGACTGGCGGCAACGGTTCTGTAAATGTGGTAAGAAGCGGCGGAACCGAATTTATGTGTAATTTGCAAAGCGGTCTTAACTCCTGCAATTCCAATAATGAATCTTTGGGAGACACGCTTACTTTGACGCCTAATCCAAGCGGTGACGCTACTTGGCCATCTGGATGCTCTTCTGAAAGCGGTGAAAGCGGTGAAATTTGTACCGTTAATTTGCCCAGTAGCGGGGCTTGCAGTAAGAGCGTGACGGTTAAATTCCCCGTGATTCTCGATACTCCATTGATTCCCGATACTCCATCTAATCTTTCAGCCAGCGCCGCTTGCAAGGCCGTTAATTTGTTATGGGACAATGACAGCAATGGAGAATATAAATCCGTAACCAATAGCGGTTCTGCAGTTGTGAATTATTACGATCTATACAGAAAAGATGGAAGCGGGTCTTTTTCTTTTATAAAAAAGATAGATTCTAATATAAACAGGTGGGACAGTACAAATAACAAATTTGTTGATGATAACAATTCTTATACCGACTCAACTGCTACTGATTCCACTAAAGATTATTCTTACACAATAAAAGCTTGTAATGACCAAAGTCAATGTTCCGCGGATGCCGGGCCGGCTACAGCTACACCAACTGCGGGCCCTTGTGGCGGCAACCCCAGTTCTAATCCTTCATCAACGCCTTCTTCATCAACGCCTTCTTCATCAACGCCTTCTTCATCAACGCCTTCTTCATCAACGCCTTCTTCATCATCTTCCGCCGACCCCGGATCGGTTAATCTGACGGTTATCCAAAAAGGCAAAGGAACAGGTTCCGTTTCGCTTACGCATATGGGCAGTTCGGACGGGAATGACGGCGGTCTGGACAGCAATGTTGGCGGCAGTTCTCCTTGGGGATTGGCCAAAAATTGGAAATTTCAAATAACGGCCACGCCGGATTCCGGTTCGTCTCTTGGCAGTGTTTCCGGCGGCGGCTGCGGGGGCAGTCCTTGCGCCATCACGATGGATAGCGACAAAACCGTAACCGTAACTTTTAATAAAGACACCAGTGGTTGTTGCGGAGGCGGAGGGGTCACAGCCATTATTTCCGCCAGAGAAAATCCGGTTTCTGATGGCGGTAAAACCACGATTGATTGGGGTTCCACCAACGCCGCTTCTTGCTCTCAATCAGACGGTGGCGACGATAGCGCCGACTGGGAGAACGCCGCCAACACGATATCGGGAAGCTATGATACGAAAGTGGCCTTTACAACTTCAGAAGGGACAAGAAGATATACGATAGAATGCGTTAATGGAAGTCAAACTTCTGGCCCAGTTTCAGTTGATGTTGATGTGGGAAGCGGCGGCGTTACTGTTTCGACTGCTAGCATATGGGCGGACAAATCACCCATTAATTACAAAACAACAACTAAAATAAAGTGGTCTTCAACTGGAATAGTTTGGGGCTGTTTGCTTTATTCTCCATCTGATTCTTTGAGCGGATATTTGAGCGGACCGTATGGTAATGTCCTGCCATGGAGCAATATTTTTGGCGCCGGTTATTATAAGACCGGCGGCGTGCCGGACAATAACGCAACAAACGGACAAAATACTGGTATGCTAACCAGTGATACCGTTTATAAAATTAGATGTACCAAAAGAGGCTTTGTTTATGCTACAGATCAAACCACCGTTACCGTCGCCAAACCGGTTTCCAATTTCACCATTGCCAATTCCGAAAATAAATCGCTTGTCGCTAATATCGTGGAAGGATTGTCGGCTAATTCCGGCAGTATCGCTTTAACCTTAAGCGGCGAAGCTATCGGCAATGTCAGCCTTTCCGCTAGCATTCCGGCCATCTCCGGCGCCAAAGCCCAATTTTCGTCCGATGACGGCGCTACTTGGAGCGATACCTTGTCTGTTGATATAAGCGCGGTTTCGCAAGTGAAAATAAAGGCGATTAAAATTCCGGGCGCGACGGCCGCCGGGACTTATAATACGGCGGTAACGGCGGCCGACACCGGAAGCGGAGGAAAAACCAAAAAACTGAACGTTAATTTGCGGGTGAATCGGGTATCGTCCGAGTGGGAAGAATTTTAAAGGGAAAGTTGCATTTTACGGCGTTCTTGCTATTATTTAATTTATGTTAAAAACGGAAGAAAAAGTTGAACAAAAAGGATTTTCTTTGCCCCAAGTTGATTCGGGGGTCAAGGAGATGTATCTAAGCGGAATACATTTAGGCTATTCGCAGACCAGCCGGAGTCCCCAGATGAAGCCGTATATTTTCGGATTAAGAAACGGAGTGGAGATTTTTGATTTGGAAAAAACGAAAAGCAATCTTGATTCCGCCAAAGAATTCGCCAAGAAACTGGGCAAGGACAAGAAGGTAGTTTTGCTTGTCGGGACGAAGAAGGAAGCCAAAGATTTGACGGAAAGCGCCGCCAAAGAACTGGGGATGCCGTATGTCAAGGAAAGGTGGATCGGCGGAACGGTTACCAACTTCAAGCAGATAAAAGGCAGAATTGACCACCTCAACGACCTAAAGAAAAAAAGAGATGCGGGGGATCTGAACAAATACACCAAGAAAGAAAAACTTCAAATTGAAAGACAGATAAAGAAAATGGAAATTTATTTCGGCGGTTTGGCGGAAAATTTGAAATTTTTGCCTTCGGCGATTATCGTTGTTGATTCCAAACACGAGAAAATAAGCGTCAATGAGGCCAACCAGATGAAGATACCGGTTGTCGCCTTGCTCAACAGCGACTGCAATCCGTCCGGCA
>Ga0209211_10006800_pt1 | contig 16354 bp, 11 predicted proteins | sample RifGroA2_FD_183992 | JGI IMG/M metagenome (GOLD analysis project Ga0209211, IMG submission 183992) | Groundwater microbial communities from Rifle, Colorado, USA - Groundwater A2 (SPAdes) (version 2) | ecosystem: Environmental > Aquatic > Deep subsurface > Groundwater | place: Rifle, Colorado... | reverse complement strand
AGCCACTTCTCATCCTTTCCGAGGAAGTAGAAGGCGAGGCACTTGCAACTCTCGTAGTAAACAAGCTCCGCGGCACTCTCCAGATTGCAGCTGTTAAGGCACCTGGGTTTGGCGACAGGAGAAAGGCCATGCTTGAGGATATCGCAATTCTAACAGGCGGTACAGTTATCTCTGAAGACCTCGGGCTCAAGCTTGAGAACGTCAAGATCGCCGACCTCGGTAAGGCAAGAAAGATCACTATTGACAAGGACAATACCACAATAGTCGAAGGCGCTGGAGACAATAAAAACATCCAGGGCAGGGTAAAGCAGATAAAGGCCCAGGTTGAAGAGACCACTTCCGATTATGACAAGGAAAAACTCCAGGAAAGGCTCGCAAAGCTGGTAGGCGGAGTAGCAGTTATAAACGTTGGCGCAGCCACCGAGTCGGAAATGAAAGAGAAGAAGGCCAGAGTTGAAGATGCACTCCATGCTACAAGGGCTGCTGTTGAAGAAGGCATAGTCCCCGGCGGAGGCGTTGCCCTCCTCAGGTGCATGAAGGCCATTGACAAGATGAAACTTGAAAATGACCAGCAGCTCGGCGTAGTAATAATAAGGAAGGCCCTCGAAGAACCCATTAAGCAGATCATCCAGAATGCGGGTATCGAAAGCGCTATCATTGTTGAAAAGGTAAAGGCCTCAAAGGACATGAATTACGGATACGATGCCTATAGTGAAGAGTATGTTGACATGCTCAAGTCCGGCATAATTGACCCGACCAAGGTAACAAGATCAGCACTGCAGAACGCAGCATCCGTCTCCGGATTGATGCTCACGACAGAAGTGATGATCACAGACCTTCCCGAAGACGACAAGAAAATGATGCCCCAGATGCCTGGTGGCGGAATGGAAGGGATGTACTAAGAAAATCAGGACTTAGTTGTTAGGGATTGGGGATTAGGCTTAAAATACAAAGACTAATCCCCAGTCCTCAAATTTTAACTGCCGTTCAACCAATCCCCAAAACCTAAATCCCGGCACCGAATTATGTTATCCTAAATATTATGAAGCATAAGCATAATTTCAAAATAGCTGCAGCGGTTTTTTTTATCCTCCCCCTGATGTATGTTGGAATGCAGTTGTTCATGCCCTCGGATATCGCCAGCAACCAGCAGGTTGAGGTTGAGATACCGGAAGGTGTGACCTACAAGCAGGCGATCAATATCCTTTATAAAAATAACCTTATCCGGGACAAAAACCTGTTTATAGTTATCGGGAAAATGACCGGGCTTGATAGAAAGATACGGTATGGGTTTTATTCGTTCTGGGGCAAGATGAGTCCTTACCAGGTATTTCGCAGGCTAAGGGACGGGAAGATAATAGAATATGAAATCACCATAGTCGAGGGTGACAGCCTTTTGGAGATAGGCCCCAAGCTTTCGGAGCGCAAACTCATTTCCAGCAGCGCCTTTAACCGTCTTGTCACAGACGAAGATTTTATTGAATCTCTTAATATTGATGCTCCAAGCCTCGAAGGATACATATTCCCTCAGACTTACAAAATCCCCAAGGGGACAAATCCGAAGTCGGTACTCAAAGGCATGGTAAGCAAATTAAGGGAAGAGTTTACAGACAAGTTAAGGGAGCGCTCAAAAAAAATGGGTTGGAGTGAAAACCAGATATTAACAATGGCCTCGATCATAGAAAAAGAGGCTATTACGGATGAAGAGAGACCCATTATATCAGCGGTCTATCATAACAGGATCAAAAAGAGGATGCCTTTACAGGCTGACCCTACAGCGATCTACGGGGTAAAAAGCAGCAAACTTAAAATAACACGGAACGACCTCAGGAAGAAAACACCTTACAACACATATGTAATTAAAGGCTTGCCTCCCGGGCCGATAGCGTCTCCCGGGATAAAATCCATAACAGCCGCCCTGTATCCGGCAAATGTGCCCTACATGTATTTCGTTTCCAGGAAAAACGGCACCCACTATTTTTCAAAGACCTGGGCGGAACATACCGCTGCGATTAAACGTATACAGTCATTAAATGAGAACGGCAACGGTAGCGACAAAGGCAATGGCAACGGGAAAGGCAATGGCAAGGGCAAGGGATAAACATTATGATTAAAAGAGAACATACCAAGGTGATACATGTCGGCAGCGTACCCATAGGCGGGGGCAATCCTGTAACTGTCCAGTCAATGACAAAGACCGACACAAGGGACGCGAATGCAACAGTAAAACAGATACTTTCACTTGAAGCAGCCGGGTGTGAGATTATCAGGCTTGCAGTGCCTGACATAGAGGCCGCCCTTGCCATAGGCCGGATCAAAAAGTCAGTCAATATTCCTATAATTGCCGACATCCACTTTGACTGGAGACTTGCGCTTGAAGTTATACGGCAGGGAGTTGACGGGTTAAGGCTGAACCCCGGGAACATCGGCGCAAAATGGAAGGTCAAAGAAGTGGTAATAGCTGCAAAGGAACGGAACGTCCCCATAAGGATAGGCGTAAATGCAGGCTCTCTTGATAAAAAGCTCCTCCGGAAATATGGGCATCCTACCCCGGAGGCCCTTGTTGAAAGCGCTGAAATGCATATCAAGATACTTGAAGACCTTGATTTCAGGGACATCAAGGTGTCCCTCAAAGCGTCCAATGTAATGAAGACAGTGGATGCATACAGGTTGTTCGCACAAAAATATTATTATCCGCTGCACATCGGCATTTCCGAGGCAGGGCCACCCTTTAGCGGCATGATAAAAAGCGCTGCCGGACTCGGCATATTGCTGTCCGAGGGCATAGGCGATACCATGAGGGTTTCCCTGACTGCAGAACCTTTTGAAGAGATACGGGTCGCATACGAAATCCTGAGGGCTGTTGGCATCAGGAGGAGGGGGGCGGAAATTATTTCTTGTCCGACCTGCGGAAGGTGCCAGGTAGACCTGAAACCTATTGCTCAGAAAGTAGAGGACGCCTTGAGGACAATTGAAAAACCTGTTACTGTTGCTGTTATGGGGTGTGTTGTAAACGGCCCTGGAGAGGCAAGGGAAGCCGACTTTGGGATCGCCGGCGGCAAAGGCATGGGGCTTGTATTTAAAAAGGGTGAGGTCATAAAGAAGGTAAAGGAAGAGCATCTCCTGCAGGCGCTTCTGGAACTTATCAATGAGTGATTTCTTCACCTGTTTTATATTAGTATAGAGGCCATGAACCGGGACAAAGACAAGACAAAAGAGCAGCTGCTCGAAGAGCTTGCTGACCTGCGCCGGCAGATCAGCGAGACAAAGGCGCTCAAAAATGAGTGCCTTCTGGCGAATAAAGAGCTGGTCGAGGCCCAGAGATACGCCCAGGATATTATCAACAGCTCCATGGACATGATAATTGCCGTTGATAAAAAGCGGAAGATCTGCGGGTTTAACCTTGCTGCACAGAAGATATTCGGATATTCCACTGATGAAATCCTTGGAAAACACATTAATGTCCTTTACAGCGATTTCAATGAGGGAGAAAAGGTGCATCAGAGCATCAGGGAGACCGGACAGTTCCTTGGCGAGATATCCAACAAACGAAAAGACGGGGAGATACTCCCCACGTTTCTTTCAGCCACTGTCCTGCACGATACAAACGGGAATTTTGTAGGTTTCATGGGCATATCAAGGGACATAACCGAACAGAAAAAACTTGAGGAAGAACACCAGAAGGTCAGGGGCCTTGAAGCAATAGGAATCCTTGCCCGTGGCATAGCGCATGACTTCAACAATCTGCTTACAGGGATACTCGGCAACATCTCTCTTGTAAAAACTTACACGGACCCAAAAGACAAATCCTTCGAACTTTTGACAAGGGCCGAAAACATTTCAGTTCAGGCCCATGAGTTAACGGTCCAATTGCACACCTATGCACGCAGCACTGTTCCTGACACTAAACTGGTACGTATTGACGGGTTGATGAGGGACGCAGTTGAATCCGCCCTTAAGAACTCAAAAGTGAAATGCGATTACTCTTTGCCGGACAGTCTCTGGCCTGTAGAGATTGATGAAGGACAGATAAGTCATGTGGTCCACAACCTTGTCATCAATGCCTGTGAGGCAATGGCCGGCAGCGGAAAAATCGAGATCAGCGCTGAAAACATGACCGTTGAAAAAGAGAAGCCCTCTTTCTTCAGGGAAGGTGAATACATAAAGATAATCATTAAAGATCACGGCCCGGGGATACCCCAGGAATATCTGACAAAAATATTTACACCCTATTTTACAGTCAGGGGACTTGGCGGCAGGGAGAGCACCGGCCTGGGACTTGCCGTCTGTTATTATGTCATAAAAAGCCACAATGGACATATATCTGTTGAATCCAACCCCGGCATGACAGCTTTTTCAATCTATCTGCCGGCAAAAACAGAAATTTAGCCCGCAAGCTCGAAAGTTACATTTGCTGACCCTTGATTTTATAAGAGACGTGCATATTTATCAGAGCAAGACCGGCTACCGTTTTTCGGTTGACGCCCTTCTGCTTTATTCCTTTGTCAACCTTCAGCGGGTCAAAAAAATCGCAGATTTCGGGGCAGGCTCAGGCATTATCGGCCTGCTCCTTGCAAAAAAATATCCTGACTCTGAAGTCACCCTGATAGAACTCCAGAAAAGTCTCGTCAGGCTTGCTAAGAAAAATGCTGCGCTGAATGAACTTGAGTCCAGGGTCAATGTAATAAACTGCGATATTAAAGAATTAACTCCTGAATCGTCACAGGTCACTAATAACTGTTTTGATCTCGTCATATCCAACCCGCCGTTCAGAAGGACCAGGACCGGACTTATCAGTAACGTTGATGAAAGGGCGATAGCAAGACATGAAATAAAGCTTTCCTTGCAGGACCTGTTTAATGCAGGTTCTTTATTGCTTAAACATCACGGGAGGTTCTGCCTTATCCATCTGCCTGAGCGGCTGGCTGAGATAATCAGGGTGATGAAGGGACATGCCCTGGAGCCAAAACGTCTGCGGTTTGTCCATTCCAGTGTTTCCACAGAAGCAAAGATGGTGCTGATAGAGGCTGTAAAAGGGGCCAGGTCAGGGATGAAAATCGAAAGCCCCCTTGTCCTTTATAACGAAGACGGCAGCTATACGAAAGAGCTGGAAGAACTATACAGAGTATAAGGCCATAATCAGACATATCTGCTATTGCCAAGCTGGTATTTCGGGTATAATAGATTCGTTATGCTTTCATATGCTTTTAAACGCCTTCTGATGATGGTCCCGATGATATTCGGGATAACCCTCATCACATTCACTGTCATACACCTTGCGCCTGGAGGGCCTGTTGAAGTCGAGACTGAAATGTCATTAAAGGCCTCTGCCCAGGCAAGGGACAACCTGAAAAAACTTTACGGACTCGACAAGCCATTGCATGTCCAGTATATTGACTGGGTCAAGAGGTTTGTAATGCTTGATTTCGGAAAGTCCTTTGTGGACAGCAAGAAGGTGCTTGACAAGATAAAAGAGAGGGTTCCCATAACATTGACTATCAACCTACTGTCATTGCTCCTGATTATTTTTATTGCCGTCCCTATTGGTGTGTTGTCCGCAACAAGACAATACTCACTTTTTGATAAGCTTACAACCGTCTTTGTCTTTCTCGGCTTTTCGACTCCCACCTTCTGGCTCGCCCTGATATTGATGATAATCTTTGGCGTGGGCCTTGGGCTCCTTCCAATTTCCGGCATTCAGAGCATTGATGTATCAGGAATGGGACCTTTTGACAGACTGCTTGATTGGATAAAACACCTGGTACTGCCTGTAGGCCTTAGCGCCTTTGGCGGCATAGCCGGATTCAGCAGGTACAGCCGCTCAAGTATGCTTGAGGTCATCAGGCAGGATTATATCAGGACTGCAAGGGCAAAAGGGCTCAGCGAGTTTGACGTTATTGTAAGACATGCTCTGAGAAATGCCCTTATGCCTATAGTCACAATACTCGGTCTCTCTGTACCTGGGCTCATCGGTGGCAGTGTAATATTTGAGACCATATTTGCGATACCGGGAATGGGGCAATTGTTTTATTCCTCAGCCATGTCAAGGGACTATCCAACAATAATGGGCATACTCGTTATCGGGGCCGTATTGACCCTTATCGGCAACCTCATCGCCGATATTTCTTACGCACTGGTTGATCCGAGGATAAGGGTGAAGGAATAAATGATCAAGTCATATTTTAAGAAATTAACTGAAGCGTCAAATCGAGGCGATGCACGGGAAGAAACATATTACCCTATCCTTAAAGACCTGTTTGATGAGTATTGCAGTTCCATAGGCAAGAAGAACGTTCATATAACATCTCAACCAAAAAAGACAGAAGCAGGCAACCCTGATTTCAGGGTGTGGGATGGAAAGCAGCATATCACAGGCTATATAGAAGCTAAAGACCCTTCAGTTGAGAACCTCGACAGGATAGAGGACACTGAACAGCTAAAGAGATACCTGCACACCTTCCCTAACCTGATACTTACGAATTTCCTTGAGTTCAGGCTGTACCGTAATGGAGCGCTTACGGATAAAGTCCTTGTTGGAAGACCCGTTATACTGCACAAACTGAAAACTACACCACCTGTTGAAAAGGAGACTGAACTATTACAACTGCTTGAAAAGTTCTTTTCTTTTTCATTACCCAAAGTCTATGACGCAAAGAGTCTGGCCATAGAACTTGCGAAACGGACACGCTTCTTAAAGGACGAGGTCATAACGCAAGAGTTAAGGGAAGAAGAACAGACAGGCAAAGGCTTTATCAGGGGATTCTATGAGGCTTTCAGGCAGTATCTCATAAGCAGCCTTACAGAGGATGAATTTGCAGACCTTTATTCACAGACCATCACTTATGGACTCTTTGCAGCAAGGACACGCTCTGAGAACGGATTTAACAGAAAGCTTGCCTATGACAATATCCCTCAGACCATAGGTATTCTGAGGGATGTATTCCAGTTCGTTTCATTAGGCGCCCTCCCTCAACAGATGGAATGGATTATTGATGATATTTCTGAAGTCTTGTCTGTCACTGACACAAACAAGTTGCTCCACCAATATTTCCATGAAGGGAAAGGCAAAGACCCTATCATTCATTTTTATGAAACATTCTTGTCAGAATATGACCCAAAAACGAGAGAAATGCGGGGCGTATTTTACACGCCTGAACCTGTTGTGTCCTATATAGTACGTTCAGTGCATATAATTCTTAAGAGTTTTTTTGGTAAAAGTGACGGTTTTGCCTCAGACCTTGTTACTGTTTTAGACCCGGCAGCAGGCACTCTTACCTTTCTGGCAGAAGCTGCAAAATTAACAGTCAAAGAATTTACTTCTAGATATGGAGAGGGAGCAAAGAGCTCTCTCATCAAGGAGTATATCCTTAATAACTTCTATGCTTTTGAACTAATGATGGCGCCTTATGCAATAGGTCATCTGAAGATGTCTTTTCTTCTCGAAGAGCTTGGCTATAAACTTCAGGCTAACGACAGATTCAAATTCTATCTTACCAATACTCTTGAGATGGAAGAACTTGCCCAGACTGAACTTCCCGGAATGGTGTCGCTTTCAGAGGAATCGCAGATGGCAGGAAAGGTCAAGAAAGAACAACCTATTCTTGCAATCCTCGGCAATCCGCCTTATTCCGGCCATTCTTCAAACATCGGCGATTGGATTTCAAAAGAGATTAAAACCTATTTTTATGTTGACGGAAAGCCTCTCAATGAAAGAAATTCAAAGTGGCTTCAGGATGATTATGTAAAATTCATCCGTTTTGCGCAGTGGAAAATAGATCAGGAGGGCGAAGGGGTTTTAGGTTTTATAACAAACCACAGCTATCTCGATAACCCTACTTTTAGAGGCATGCGTCAATCTTTGATGCAAAGCTTTGATGAAATTTATCTCCTCGATCTTCATGGAAACAGCCTCAAAAAAGAAAAATGCCTGGACGGTTCAAAGGATGAAAATGTCTTTGACATCCAGCAGGGTGTCACAATCGGCTTATTCGTCAAAAAACAGGAAAAGAAAGATGAACAATTGCATCCAATGTTTCAACCCTCTCCTCAGATTGGTATCTTTGATGAAAAGCCGATTGAAGAAAAACCCAGGAAACACAAATGCAATGTTTACCACTCAGAGCTTTGGGGTATCAGGGCTGATAAATATGATTGGCTTCAAAACAACGATATAAAAACAACAATGTGGAAAAAAATCAGACCCAAATCCGAGTTCTATCTCTTTATACCCAGAGACGAGAAACTTCTTAAACAATATCAGGCCTATTCCAAAATAACAGATATCTTTCCTGTTAATAGCGTTGGTATAGTTACATCAAGAGATAATTTTGTTATTGATTTTGGCAGGAATGCCTTGAAAAGAAGAATAATGCAATTCAGGGACAGGAGAATGCCTGATGAGCTTATCGGGCAGACCTATGACCTGAAAGATAAACCAAACTGGAATCTTAAAGATGCAAGAGAATGTATCATGAAAGATGACGACTGGGAACAGGCAATAACAAAAATTCTTTATCGTCCCTTTGATGAGCAATGGATTTTCTATCATGATGCAGTCATAGAACGTTCGCGCAAAAAAGTTATGCAGCATATGTTGAAAGATAATTTAGGGTTAATTACCAATCGTCAAGTCAATAGTGAGTTCAGGCATGCACTTTGTTCAAATATGATTATTAATGACTGCACCGTATCATTGGAAACAAAAGAACGCTCATATCTTTTTCCTCTCTATCTTTACCTCCAAAAAGACAAACCCAAGAAGAAGTTTTTAGGCAGCATTATGATGCTTTTTGAAGAACAGGCAGAATATCGCGGGAAAAAGCCGAATCTGTCTCAAGCATTAGTTGAAAGGTTAATCGAGGAGTTTAAAAAGACGCCTTCTGCGGAAGAAATCTTCTATTACATTTATGGAGTGCTCTATTCCAATATATACCGAACAAAATATTCCGAGTTCTTAAAGATAGACTTCCCTCGCATTCCTTTTACAACTAATTACAAAGTCTTCCATAAAATGGCCGGGTTGGGAGAAAAGCTTGTAGGCCTTCATCTCATGCAATCACCTGACTTGGATAGACCTGTCGCTAAGTTATCAGACGGTGATAATAGGATAAAAAAGGTTAAATATGACTCTAAAACAAAAAAGCTTTATATCAATGATGCCCAGCATTTCGAGAGCATCCCTCAGGATGTTTGGAACTATGAGATCGGCGGTTATCAGGTATGCGAAAAATGGCTGAAGGACAGAAAAGAACGGATACTGTCCCTTGATGAGATAAAGACTTATTGCAGAATAGTTACATCAATACAGAAAACTATCCAGGTACAAAAAAAGATTGATGAACTTTATGATGCAATTGAAAATGATTTACTGATTATCCCCGTTGGAAGCAAGGACATATAGATGAAAAGCTACAGGAAAGAGCTTTGGTTTAATGTGCCTGCTCGGAGAGGGTTTGTAAATATCACTCCCCAGGTGGAAGAATGCCTGAGGGAAAGCGGTATTAAAGAAGGTCTCGTGCTTATAAACTCAATGCATATAACGGCCTCTGTTTTTATTAACGACGATGAGTCGGGGCTCCACCACGACTATGATGTGTGGCTTGAGAAACTGGCACCCCATGGGCCGGTTTCCCAATATCGTCACAATAATGGAGAAGACAACGCTGATGCGCACCTGAAAAGGCAGATAATGGGAAGGGAAGTCGTGGTCGCGATTACAAACGGTAAGCTCGATTTCGGGCCGTGGGAGCAGATATTCTACGGTGAGTTTGATGGAAGGCGCAAGAAAAGGGCGCTGGTGAAAATAATCGGAGAATGAACAAATGTTTAAAATAATCTGGAACAGATTCAGGGGAAATCCATTATCGGCAACAGGACTTTTGATAATTATTATACTCGCCTCTGTCGCGACATTGGCCCCTTTCATAGCACCTTACGAACCGACTGCTATTAATGTTTACAATGTCCTTTCTCCTCCAAGCCTTTCACATCCCTTTGGCACTGATGAGCTGGGAAGAGACGTGCTTTCGAGGATGATATGGGGGAGCCGGGTCTCTTTAAAGGTCGGTATTATTGCCGTGGGCATAGCAATCTTCATAGGAATCTTTGTAGGTTCAATATCAGGGTTTTACGGGGGCAAAGTTGACGCTGTAATGATGAGGTTTGTAGACGTAATGCTTGCGTTCCCGACCTTCTTTCTTATACTTGCAGTAATATCAATTATCGAGCCGAGCATATCAACCATAATGATTGTCATCGGGATCACAGGCTGGATGGACGTTGCAAGACTTGTCAGGGCTGAATTCCTGACACTCAAGGAAAGGGATTTTATAACAGCTGCCAGGGCCATTGGAGCAAGTGACTTTCGGCTTATATTAAAACATATCATCCCCAATGCCCTTGCCCCTGTATTCGTTGCCGCGACCTTTGGAATTGCAGGCGCTATCCTCACCGAATCCGGTCTCTCATTCCTTGGTCTGGGCGTACAGCCCCCTGAGCCGAGCTGGGGCAACATCCTCACCTCAGGGAAAGACAACATAACAGTTGCCTGGTGGCTCTCCCTCTTTCCAGGCCTGGCAATCCTTGTGACCGTGCTTTGCTACAACCTCGTGGGAGAAGGACTGAGGGACTCCCTTGATCCCAGGCTCTGGAGAGAATAAAACTCATGACTGACAGCCCATTGCTCATTGCTGACCGTTATGCCGTGAACCATGAACGATGAACTATTTTATACCCGACCCTGATCGCGCCTCTAAAAACATCGAGACATTCCTTTCCGGGAACCCGGACCGCGCAGGAGAACTTACGGCCAATACCGAAAAAGTCTCGATGCTGTTCTCTCATAGCCAGTTCCTTGCAAACTACTGCATAAAAAATCCTGACGCATTGTTCAGCGCCCTGAAAAATCTTAATGCTGTTTTTGCATCCGAAGACCTGGGCAGTGAACTGGATGAATTGCTTAAAAAGTGCAGCTCCCTGAAAGAGGGCATGAGCGCTGTGCGCATCTTCAAAAAAAACAAATTCCTGATAATTACACTGAAAGACATTCTCAAACTATCTGACCAACAGGAAATAATGCTCGACATGAGTACCCTTGCCGATGCAATCTTATCGGAATCTCTCCTTTTTATAGAACCTTTTCTCAAAGAGAGATATGGAACGCCTGAGAATAATTCAATGGTTGTAACAGGTCTTGGCAAATTAGGGGCACAGGAACTCAATTACAGTTCTGACGTGGATTTGATCTTTATTTACAGGGAGGAAGGGGAGACTACAGGGGTATCCGCAGTGCATGGTGTAACAATGAACCGGATATCTTCCTCGGAATATTATATAAAGCTGGTGGAAGAGTATGCGCGGTTCCTTTCGTCAAACACTGAGGACGGGTTTGCCTACAGGGTTGACATGAGATTAAGGCCGCAGGGACAGCGGGGCAGTCTTGCCCTGTCATTAAGGAGCTATGAGGAGTATTACGAATCATGGGGGCAGTTGTGGGAAAAAGCGGTATTGCTCAGGGCAAGACCGGTTGCAGGTGACATGGGGCTTGGAGAAGATTTCCTTGAAACAGTAAAGCCGTTTGTCTTCAGGAAATACATTGATTTTCATGCTATTGAAGAACTGAGGAGGATGAAGGCCCAGGTTGAACAGATAAAACCCGGGACTTCCAGCAGTGACATAAAACGAGGCTACGGCGGCATCAGGGAAATAGAATTTTTCATCCAGATTTTCCAGATGATATACGGGGGTAAAGAGCCCCTGCTTAGGGAAAGAAACACTTTGAAGGCCCTGCACAGGCTTTTGCAAAAGGGATTCATAGGTCACGAAGACTTCCGGCACCTTTCAGATAATTATATTTTCTTAAGAACACTTGAACACAGGATCCAGCAACTGAATGACATACAAACGCATACTCTTCCGTCAGGTGCTGAAGAACTTAATGTGCTTGCAAGAAAGATGGGCTTTCCGGACAGGGAGAGCTTTATGTCCGTACTGGACTGCAGAAGGCTCAGGGTAAGGTCTATTTATGACTCCCTCCTTGAAGTGGGTGAAAAGCAGGCTGCCGGAGACGAAAAACCTTTTTCCCGTTCCGTATCTTATATCTTGTACCCTGAGGGATGGGACATGGGGCCCTCCATCGAACACCTGCTTGCAGAAGAGCTTTCAGCCGCAGGTGTTAAAGACGTACATAAGGTCATGCACTGTCTGATGAAGATAAAAAATAATATTCATTCCTTCCAGACCATAAAAGGCAGAAGGCTCCTTGAGGACATTGTCCCTGAATTTATTGCCGGCATATTAAAAGGCGGCAACCCGGACCTCGCCATGCTCCAGATGATTGACTTCTCCGGCATCCTGGCTGCAAAAGAGTCTTACCTGGAGGTGCTGTCCCAGAGGCGCGAAATAATCTCGGTCCTCAACTTTGTCTTTTCAAACAGTGAATACCTGTCAAATATACTTATGGGCAATCCTGAATATATAGAGTCCCTTGTCGAAGGCGGGGCTGTTAAGAAAACGTTGAGCACCCTGGGGAGAGAGCTTAAAACATTGATTGACAAGCACGGAGAAAATACGGCTGTAAGGCTTTTCAAGCGACTGGAGGAGATACGGCTTGGTGTAATGTTCCTGAACAGAAAAATAGACTTGAGGGAACTTATGAGATCACTTAGCAAGACTGCGGAAGCGGTTTTGAGTGAAATGCTTATCAGCGCTGAAAAAGCTTCCGAGCTTTCTGTGATCTCCTTCGGGAAGTTGGGGGGCAGGGAGATAAGCTTTAATTCAGACCTTGATGTGACATTCGTGACAGCCGATGTGCCTTCTGAAGAAGATATAAGGGCAGCCGAACGGCTTTTGAAAGGTCTGATGTCATACACAAAATACGGTGCTGCTTATAAAATAGATACACGTCTCAGGCCTGATGGCAGCAAGGGCCCGCTTGTAAGCTCAATCAGGGGCATTGCCGATTATTATTCAGGACAGGCACATGGATGGGAGCTGCAGGCACTCTTAAAGGCGCGACCTGTCAGGGGACTGTCCCTATTTACCAACAGTAGGTGGTGCACCACGGACGAAGCGAAGCTGAGGCGTAGAATAGGGACTGTCCCGGGCGGGAAAGACTGCTATACCGCCAGACTCTTTATGGACATGAGAAGGGACATTTTAGTCAGGCGGGGCAATGAGGTGACCATTTCAGAACTCAGGAACATGCGGGAGAGGATACAAAAAGAACTGTCAAAAGACAGCCGCAGGTCACCAGCAACCCGTAATCAGTCACCGTCTTTTGACATCAAGCTTGGCAGCGGCGGTATCGAGGAACTGGAGTTCTCCGTACAGTATCTGCAACTCAAACACTGCCGGGAAAATCCTGGTTTTCTTGTGCAGGACACATCTGACGCAATAAGGTTACTTAATAAAAAGGGCATTCTGAAGGAGAATGAAGCTGCTGTTTTGTCTGAGACATATATATTGTACAGGACTGTTGAGACCATTTTGCGGCTACGCAATGAATCTGTTTTAAAAACAGGCGGCAGTGTTGCTCAAAGTATTGCGGATTTTATGGGGACCGGAGCTGACGAACTTTTTAACAGATTAAATGAGAAAAGACAATGGGTCAAAAAATTTTGGGATGCCCTCGGTTAGTTTCCGTTATTGATTATGGCACATTGCAACAGCTATAATTAGCTAACTGTAATAACAACACTATCCGCGAAACGAGGTGTGACATGGGGACAGAGACATCATTAAAAGTCGTAGAGAAGCAGGGTGTTGCAAAGGTAATCAATGGGATACTGCAGCTTGTTACCTTTACCCTCGGGCAGGAAGAGTATGCCGTGGATATCCTCAAGGTACAGGAAATAAACAGGATGAAAGAGATCACAAGGGTGCCTAACTCTCCCTCTTATGTCGAAGGTGTGATCAACCTCAGGGGCAAGGTAATACCTGTGGTTGACCTCAGGAAGAAGTTCGATCTGGTTGAAAAAGAAAATGATGAACAGTCAAGGATAATGATAATGGACATCCAGGGGATAACAATGGGGCTTGTTGTTGATTCTGTTTCAGAGGTGCTTCGGATACCCTCAAACACTGTGGAGCCTACCCCTCCGATGGCTTCCAACATAAGCGCAGAGTTTATAAAGGGCATAGCAAAGCTTGAGGACAGGCTTATAATACTCCTTGACATGGACAGGCTGCTCGGCAAGACCGATGAAACCGCAATGATAGAGCATACGTAAAATATATATACCATGGGGGCATGATTTATGAAATTTATGGATTGGACTATTGAAAAAAAACTTAACGCCTCATTCGTCCTGATTATTCTTTGCGTGCTTTCAGTCCTTGCGCTTTCGGTCTTTGTGATAGGCCAGATGAAAGAGCTTAATGGCGACCTTGAACATTACAGGCGCATCCAGAATGAGGTGAAGCTTACAAAGGACCTGCAGCTTAAAGTGGCAAATATGTGGCAGTTCTTCACTGATGCCTCACTCACAAAAGATAAAAAAGTAATTGAAGAAGAGGCAAGACCGAATCTTGACGCCGCGCTTAAAGATGTTCAGATGATAATGGAAATGGACAAGGACGAGCCTGAACATCTGAAGAGACTTGCGATCATAAAGAGCGACCTGAACAATTTGTGGGAGACCGGCAACAAAATGGTCGCCGCCTATGCTGCGGACTGGCAGAGTGGCAATGTTGTTATGGATGAATTTGACAAGGCATCCGGCAAGCTCATAAGCGGGGTAGCTTCTTATTCGGGGAATGAGGACAAAAAAGGAGATCTCGCAAGCAATGAAATGCTGCAGATGACTATTCACGGCAAACGGGTAACAACAATAGCTGCTGCCTTGATAGCGCTGATAGGCACTGTGTTTGCTTTTTTTATGCTGGTGCTGAAGAACTCAATTACAAAACCTCTTTCCATGCTTACCAAAAACGCAAACAGCATAGCCGAAGGCGATCTCAGGGTGGAAATAGATTATGCAGGCAAAGATGAAATAGGCATTCTTTCACACAGCCTGAGCAGGATGGTACAGTCCTTTAACAGCATGATAAACAGTCTCCTCACATCAGCCAATACAGTAGTATCCACAGTTGATGTCCTGAAGACGCGGTCGGCAAAGTCAACGGAAGGGGCAAGGAACCAGTCCGGCCAGGCCGCGCAGATAGCTGCCGCAGCAGAAGAAATGAGCCAGACAATAACCGATATAGCAAAGAACGCTGCAGTTGCCTCTGAAACATCCGCCGAAGCAATGCAGACGGCTGATATAGGCAAAGACGTTGCTGACGGAGCAGTGGAGACAGTAAGCAGGGTCTACGCTTCAACTGTAGAGCTTGCAACAATGGTTGAAAAACTGAACAACAGGGCAGGAGAGATCGGGGACATAGTGACTGTGATCAAGGACATAGCAGACCAGACAAACCTGCTTGCTCTCAATGCTGCAATCGAGGCGGCCAGGGCAGGGGAACAGGGACGCGGCTTTGCAGTAGTTGCAGACGAAGTGAGAAAGCTTGCTGAGAGGACCATAAAGGCAACAACCGAGATATCAGATAAGATAGGTGCTGTACAGACTGAATCCGAACAGACAATGAAGTCAATGGGAGAGGCCTCAGAAGAAGTGACAAAGGCGACGGATTACATAAAAGAAGTCGGGAGCTCATTGAACCATATAGTAGAAGCTGTCCAGAAAGTGCGCGACCAGATAACCCAGATAGCTACTGCAGTTGATGAGCAGTCAGCAGCGTCGGAAGAAGTGGCGAGAAATATTGAAAAGACATCCGGCATAGCACAGGACATGGAGAAGATATCCGAAGATGTAATGCATGAAGTGAACGGGCTTACAAAGATAGCCGAGGACCTCAGAAATTCAACCGCGGGCTTTAAGACAAAGGGAAGCGAACTGATGATACTCGATCTTGCAAGGACTGACCACAGGGTATTTGTCAACAAGGTAGGGGCGTGCCTGAAAGGTGATGCCACACTCGACCCCTCACAAATGCCAGACCACCGCACATGCAGGTTCGGCAAATGGTATCTGGGTGAAGGCAAGCAGATGTGCGGCAGCCTCCAGAGTTTCAGGGAAGTGGACGCGCCGCATGAAAGGATACATGCGCTTGCAAAAGAGGTTGTTTCTGCCTGCAATTCCGGAGACACGTCAAAGGCCGAGCGGATATATAAAGAAATGGAAGACCTGTCTGAAAAGATAGGGAGCCTGCTTGACGGTATAAAGAGGGAATGCAGGTAAATAACATCTCCGACTCCCCTGTAACCGGGGCTGAAATAAAAGAGAGGCTCCAGTGGCTTGTAAAGCTCAGATGGATAGGGTGCGTGGGGGTGCTTGTGGCGACCCATATTGTGAGG